>Ga0098038_1000167_pt1 | contig 28864 bp, 35 predicted proteins | sample 5B_taG_FD_75051 | JGI IMG/M metagenome (GOLD analysis project Ga0098038, IMG submission 75051) | Marine viral communities from the Subarctic Pacific Ocean - 5B_ETSP_OMZ_AT15132_CsCl metaG | ecosystem: Environmental > Aquatic > Marine > Oceanic | place: Pacific Ocean | collected 2015-01-08 | reverse complement strand
TTAAGACTTGGTACAGTTGTTCATAAAGATTTTGAAGATGCAATAACACATCATTTAGAGAAAAATGCAAAAGATATAACAAATAAAAAAATATCTATATTTTCAGAAAAGAAAGTAAATCTTGATAAATATAATATAACAGGTACACTTGACATTGGTGAATATATAGAAAAAGATAAAGTTTTTAATCTTTATGACCTTAAAACTTCAGCTGCTTACAAGTGGTCTACTATGTTTGGTATAAAGAAAAACAGACAACCTACATTTGAATTTGATAAGTATCGTATGCAATTAGCAACATATGGTATGGCAATAAAAGAAGAATTAGATGTAAAAGAACTAAATATGTTTTTAGTATTTTATAATAAGAATACTAGTATGATTAGAGAAGTAAAAGTATATGCAGATGAATGGATTGATAAAGCTACAGATTATTGGGATGAACTAAATAGTTTCTCTTATACTATGAAAAGTGGATTGTTTGAAGAAAAGCTAAGGCCCGGTTGGCAATTTGGTGTACCATATGAAGATTGGGAATGTAAGTATTGTAACTATAAAACAATATGTCCAAGTAAACTAAAATAAAGGAACAAAAATGAGCGATATAATACAAATAGAAAATCTAGAAAGTATTGAACTTGTAAGAAAGGCAATAACTGATAAACATAAGAATGTATCTAATATCAAAACTCCTAAACCATTTATTAAAAAGAAAATGGGTATGGAATATGTAGAGTATTCTTATATGAGAGAAATTGCAGATAAAGAATTTCCAGGTTGGAGTTGGAAAGTTGTAAGCACAGAAGTCTTAGGTAGTGAAGCATATGTTGTGCATGGTAGACTAAAGTTTTATGACGAAGGTATCTGGAGAGAGTGCGATGTAACAGCATCTCATCGTATACAAAAGCAACGAGGTACAAATGACTTTGTTGATATTGGTAATGATGTTAAAGCAGCTAATACAGATGCAATTAAGAAAGCATTTAATATGTATATGAACATTGCAGATGATGTTTATCGCAATCAAGTAGATGATTTAGAATTATCTGATTTAGAAAAGAGTGATATACTAGTTCTTGCTTCAGAGATAAGTGAAGAGAAACTAGAGCAAATCAAAGAGCTAATAGAAGATGATACTATCAATACTGCGAATTACAAAGCATCATTCGCTAAACTAGAAAGAGAAGTAAAAGAGCAAAAGGAGAGTAAATGAGAGAACTTGATTTAAACAATACACCATTATTAATAAAAGATAATCTATATACTATAGGACTTAGTAATGGTAATGAATGGAATAGAGTTAAATATATTGGAACAACACCTTTAAATGGTAAACCAATGATGGTATTTAAAACGTCTGAAGAAAGACAAATAACTATTAATCCATCATTTCACACATTCACAATAACAGAAAGAAAGAGAGGACAATAATGCAAAAACAAAGCAATATAGAAGCCTTAAAAAAGAAAGGTATATTGTCAGAAGCAGCTACTAAATCATTAGAGAAATCTGGTGGAATTAGTAAACGTAAATCTGCTCCTACATATATCTTTGTAACTAAAGATAAGAAAGAAGTTACTCCAATGTTGTACATGAGAGGTGGTAAAAATACTACTCCTGATGATAAGCAAACTAAGTTTGTAGAAGAATACAATAAACTAGTAACTAAATATGCAACACTAAAGAAAGATAAGGATAAATAATGCCAAAAACACTAGACGCAGTATATAACCCAAAAGAAAGCAATGCTTGGAAACCAGTTGAAGAGGGTGAATACCCTGCTCATATTACAACTCTTGATACAAGAGAAGTAAATACAAAAGCTGGTCCTGCTATTGTTATTAATATGCAATACAAAATAGCACCTGAAGTAGAAGAATGTACTCAACCATTATTTGAAATGGATGGATACAATTATGCAACAGATTCACAAGGTAATATTATTCCAAAACTAGATGGAAATGGTCAGCATGAATATTCATCATGTGAGCATATTAAAGATAGAACTTACAGAGATAATGGTACATTCATATTTCTTGATAGTTCTTCTAGTGGTAAAAACTCTAGATATTTTGAATTGTTAGAGAATCTTAATGTCGAGTTAGAATCAGATAAAGTAGATGGAGTAGAAGTAAAGAAACTTGTTCAGATTGAAGAAGATGATGTAGTTGGTAAAGCAGTTTTAGTAAGGTTAAAGAAAGAAACTTACGTAACTTCACAAACTAAGCATCTACCTCCTAATGAGCAAGATGTTAGGTCTACATTCAAAGTCTCAAGTGTAAAAATTTGGGAAGGTGGAGCAGATGTTTCTGCTGATGAATTAGACTCTGACGTGCCATTCTAAAATAAGTAAATAATAAGGGGGAGTTAAACAATAATGTCTTTCGACAATCTTTTTAAGAAGTCATTTGAAAGGCTGATGGTTGTGTCCTAGTATGTGGTATATTGGACTCTGATTGCGTTGTAATGGTTGGCGCCAAACTCCCCTTTTACTTTTATCCGATTGGTTGTAAATTAGATAGAGGGCGGTACTTATTTATATAAGTCTCTCTTCTCTCTTCTACTACCAAGAACGGCCGCCCTCAAATTATAAAACAATAAAGGTATAGAAATGAATGAATCAACAGCAACTATAAAGTTTACTAAATCAGAAATAGAAACTATAATTATATCTCTTGTTCATGCATCTAGGTCAGCAGAAATATTCAGTAATATGGAGATGAGTAATAGCTTAACAAAAATAAAAGATGACTTAGTAAAAATAAAAAGAGATTTAAATAAACTAGTAGAGGAGAACAATAATGAATCAATGGAACAAGGTCAAGCGCCGTATTGCGAAACTTGCGAGTAAAGCATTAAAAGATAAACCAAAAATAAAGCCTCCTAAAGGAGCAATATACTTAAAAAATGTTAATGAAGGACAGCTTATACAAGTATATAATTCACAAACACAAGCAATAGTATTAAATAAAACACCAAGTTCAGTAAGTGTATATGTTACTAAGCATAGGTCAAGTGACCCTTTTTATATGAATGAGCAACGATGGGGATTAGATACAGAAGTAGAGGTAGTTACATGACTTCTTATTATGATAGAATGAAAAATGGTAAAAGAGGATTTATATATAAAGATGAATCTGAATACTTTACAGAAAGAGATAAGTTATTTAATGAACATGGTAATGGATGGTGGATAACTTGGGGATTAGAAAAATTAAGAAAGAGAACAAGAGTAAAAAAATAAACAAAGGAGAGAAAATGGAAAAATGTTTTTCATTAGAAGAGATTAGACTTGCAGTAGATATTGCAATAGGTGATGATGGTTTTAGAAGTAAAGAAGTATGTGATATACTAAAAGTATTTTGGAAAGAAAGAGAAGAAGAAGCAGAACTTAAAATGCAAAATCAACAAGCACAAGATTACAAGGAGAAAATAGCAAGTGGCTTCTTATAGAACAAATAGATTTAGCAAGTGTCCTTCATGTGGATTTGACCTTTACAACAGAGGTAATAAGATGGGTAAAGAGATGTCTGAAATGCTTAGAAATAGAAGTAAGTATACCAGAAATAAAATCAATCACATAGCAACACTTATCAATGACCTGATACCATCACAAAACAGAACAGAATATTGGAAGTTTCTTGTGGGTATAAAAGAAATAGATGATAAGATTATAGACTATGGTATTGAAAAATACTATCAAGGAGGACACCATAATCAAGGTAAAGGGTTTCCTTATCTTAAGAAAATATTACAAACATTAGGACAAGATAACGAAGCAATAAAAGAACTAGAACGTAAAAGAATTGGTGGAGTTCCACCGATAATAAAAATAGAGGAGAAACAATGAAAGCAAATATACAAGACATAATGTTTCCTGTTAAAGAAGTACAAGCTAGATTAAGTGAAGCTCACAAACTTCCACAGAGAACAGAAAAAGATACTGGATATAAATTTATTGTAAGAGAAGATACTGGACAGATACTTTCTTGCATGACAGATAATTATAAACTAATTGATAATTCTATGATAGTAGAAAAGTCTGATAATATAATTAGTAAACAAGGTGGTACAATAAAAGAAGTGCAATCATTTGGTAGAGGAGCAAGGAGTATTGTAAAGTATGAGTTTGATAAGCATAAGATAACTATTAGTAATGGAGATGTATGTACACCAGAAATAGTGTGGGCAAATAGTTATGATGGAACTGTTGGATTAAACATCATAGCTGGAGCATTTAGATTAGTTTGTACAAATGGATTAGTTATTGGTGTTGTTGCTGAGAAATACAAGAACAAACACATCATACAAAACATGGAACTGCAAGACATTGAAGGTGTAATTGAAGAAACAATTAAGAAAACAAAGATGATTATGAAACATGAGTTTCCTGTTATACATGAAACAAAAGTGAAACAATCTCATATTGTAGATATTCTTAAGATGTTTCCATTGCAATCATCAGATTATATTACTAGTCTATTGCTTGCAGAGAATCCTAATAACTTATGGGATTTACTTAATGTTGCAACTAATGTAGCAACTCATGGTATGGATAGAAAAGCAGAAGCTACACACAAACTAGAAGCAAGAATCTATGCTAAGATATGTAAGATGGCAAAGGTAAATGTAGCTAGTGCCTAGTCTGGATTGGTACGATTGCCCAATTGTACTTCCTTATTATGGGGGTAAATATGAGATGAGTAAGAAACTTATCCCTCTTTTGCCCCCTCATGAGAGGTATATAGAAGTGTTTGCAGGCGGTCTTTCAATGTTCTTTAGAAAGTCCAAAGCAAAATGGAACGTACTTAATGATAAAGATAAAAATATTGTAAATCTTTATATGAGTGTAATATTAAAAAGAAAAGAACTAATAGATAATTTATTTTGGATTCCCAAAAGTCGTGATTTATTCTTAGATTTCAAGGGAGAGATAAGAGATGAGAATCATACATTCGAGATACCTGACCCATTACAAGCTGCTAAGTATCTGTATTGTATAAGATATAGTTTTAATAAACTAATTCACACTCCTTTCTCTATGAATAAAGATATGAATAAAGATTGGGAAGCAGAACTGACATATTCAAGAAAGTTTTTAGGAGGAGCAACAATAGAAAACTTAGACTTTGCCGAGCTTGTTGATAGGTATAAGCCTAGAAAAGGTGATTTCTGGTATCTTGACCCTCCATACATTGTAGCAACGGAAAAAGGGACATACTATAATCATAGTTTTACAATGGAAGACCATGAAAGACTAAGAGAATCTGTACAAAAGATACATGATGATGGTGGTCACTTTATGGTTAGTTATGATTACAGAGAAGAAGTTGCTGAAATGTACAAAGACTTTGATTGTAGGACTCTTAATTGGAAATATGTAGGAGCTACTGATGATGCTAGACAAAAAGGTAGAAAGGAATATGTAATAATAAATTATGAACCAGCACAACAAATAAATATATTTAAGGAGAACGAATGAGCGAAGAACTAAAACAATTACCACAATCTGAAGATGCTGAAAAAGCGTTGCTTGGATGTTTACTTCAAGGTGGTGCAAGAGAGCAAGAAATTGCTATGGCTTGGGTAAGAGATGATGAAGCATTTTACAATACTGATTGTAAAGATGTATGGGTTGCATTTAAAGAGTTATACAAAGACCAAATAAATGTAGACTTTATTACTATATCAGATAAAGTACAAGAAATGAGTGGTAATCAAATCGCATACTTTATTACTAGTTTACCAGACTATGCTCCATCTATAGCAAATGTTGAGAACTATGCAAAGATTGTATGGCAAAAGTATATACAACGAGAAACTGCAAAGTCAGCAACAAAACTTGTAGATGCTAGTTATGATAATAATGGTAGTGTAAAAGAGATATTGAGTGAGCATAACAAACTTATTCAAGAACTAAAGAACATACAACCATCTAAACAAGTAGATATGAATGTACTTATTGAAGATATGAAAAGAGTAATGGAACAAGATTCTAATCTAATACCATTTAATCTAGCACATCTTGATTCATTCGCAGGTGGTATGACTCGTAAAGAGATTACTGTTGTTGGAGGTAGGCCCGGTCATGGTAAGACTACACTTATTATTAATATAATTCGTGGACTTATCTATCAGGGATACAATGTTATGCTATTTAATCGTGAGATGTCTAATACAGAGATGCTTAAGAAAATGGTAGTAATGGAAAGCAAAGGTCTTGAGTATGGTCATGTTCGTAGAAATGAACTTGATGATGATAGTAAAGATGAGTTTGAAATAACATCTGATATAATGAAAGAGAAATACAAAAATCTAACGATGTATGATAACATACGAAGTCTAGATGATTGTCTTAGAGAAATATCTAAACATAAACCAGATGTTGTTATTGATGATTACATACAATTGATTCAGGTAGATGGTATTAAAGAAGGTAGACGATTCGAGATAGAAAAGATTATGCAAGAATACAAATGGATTTCTAAGTCTGAAGATTGTAGTGTTATCTTAGTATCACAGTTAAACAGAGAGATTGAGAAACGTATTGACCCTAGACCTAGAATGAGTGACTACGCAGAAAGTGGTGTAATAGAACAAACTGCTGAGTCTGCTATGTTTGTATTCTATGGACATAACTTTGATAGTGAACGATATGACCAACATAAGAGTGAGATTATTGTAGCTAAAAGTAGATATGGTAGAATAGGTACTCATCAAGTTGGATTTAATGGTAATCGTTGTAAATTCTATATGAATGACAAACTTGCAAAAGATGATTCAAAGTAAATCTTGTAATGGATGCTACTATGAGCATGATAGAACTTGTTATTGGTTCGAACTTGTTCATGGTAGCAAACCTAAATCAATACCTACAGATACATTTGATATTGGATGTAAACAATATAATAATGCATCAATTGGTGATGAAGCAGGAAATGCGTTAGCCATTAAAGTAATTAGTGTTTTTGATGGTGAGATTATTGGAGATAAATATGTTCCTATTAAAAAGAAGAAACATTATTATAAAAAGAAAACATACACTACAAGACATAATTACACAGAAAGAAAGGATTTCTAATGATTACAATAGGTATAGACCCGGGTAAGAGCGGAGGAATAGTATTTATCAATGGAGATAAAATAATTGAAATGTATAAATGCCCACAAACAATTGAAGATATGGCAGAACTATTAGAACCATACAGAATGACATGGGAAAGTACCATTCCAATTACTGCATATATTGAACAAGTACACGCATTCCCAAGTGATGGTCGTAGCAGTGTGTTTAAATTCGGTACTAACTATGGGATTTGGCAAGGTCTGTTGGGAGCAAATAAGATAGAAACTAAGTTCATTGCTCCACAAGTCTGGATGAAGTCATTAGAGTTACCAAAAGATAAAGTAAGTAGAAAAAGAGAGTTAAAAATTATTGCACAAAAAGTTGTTGATAAGCAAGAACTAAATAAAAGAGTAACATTACATACTGCTGATGCTGTTCTTATAGGAATGTTTGGAGTTATACAAAGTGCAATAGATAACATGAGTTTAAAACAAAAAGTAGATACATTAACTAATTTAAGAAAGAGAGATAATAAATGATATTACAAGAACATACCAAAGATTTTGATTCATATATAGAGACTATGAATAATATTAAAATGGCTATTGGTGTAGCAACTAAAAAAGGAGATATTGATACATTAATACAAATACTAAAGCAATTCTCTATTGCTACTGATTGCTTAGTAGGATTATTACAAGTAACTAAACAAGAAAAAGTTTCAGCGTAGTTTCTCCTTGCTGATGGAATGGGCAGGTATTATCTTTTACCTGTCCGTTCTAATTCTCTTAATGAGTTTTGAATACCTATTGGTAATCCTTTGTATTTTTTCTTTTTAGTTTTCTTTTGCAATCTATCAAAATAATAATTTCTTACTTCATTATTAAAAGGTAATTCACTTGGATAATCTTTTAATAAAGGAGGAACAACATCTCTCATAAATGATTGTTCACTTTTCTTTTTAGGGTATAATGTTAATTCTTGACCTATAGCAGTTGTTATACTATAAGGATTTTTTATTGCCATTGGTATATATCTATCAATAGCTCTACCAGCAAATTGATTAAAGAATCTTACATTTCTAGCAACTATATCTGTATTGTCATTATTAACAAAGTCTCCAGTATTTAACATAATATTATCTAAGTATTCGTTATCAGCATTTACTAATTCAGAAGCTACAGCAATGTCTAGCATTGTACCAAATGTAGGACCGAGTTTAGAACCAACTATGCCCTTACCATAAAAGTTTTTATTTAATTCTTTTATAGAATCTTCATCGTCAAAATCAGTAGTAAATAAATTAACAATGTCTTCTATTAATTCTTTTCCTGTATGCTCAACAAGAGTTTGATTTAATCCTGTAAGATAACTTATTAAAGCAGGTGCCATAAAATAAGCTGTAAACATATTCATTGACCTATGGACACCCCTAGCGTCTTGTAACCATTGAGAAAATTTATCATTACCTTTAACTACATTATTCCATAATACTCTTGCATCTCCAGAACCTTCTTTTAAAATAGAATAGTTTCTTTCAAGAAATTCCATCCCATAATGTTGAAATTGAAATACAAATTGACCTATACCTTCTCTTAAGTTTTTAGCTTTAGCGTATGAATTATAATCAAAATGATTAAGCAATACCATATTCTTTGCATATGCTTGTGCATATTTTTTCTTTTGAGATTCAACACTACCTTTATCGGATACCTTTGATTCTAAAAATTTTATAAATTCTGGACTTTCATCCATTGATTTATATATAGAACCAAATGCAATCTTAGCTGTCATTTTTCTATTAACATTTTCTATAGTTCTATGAAGATAAGAACTTTTTTGAGCTAATTTACTTGCTCCCCTAGAAAATAACTTTAATCCTTTGTAAGCAAAATTTTCTTCATTAGTATAAATAATTTTACCATTTTCATCCATTTTTCTTATTTTATATGGAGAACTTGATTCAATTTTAACTTCAGATTCTAATGCTGCTTCTGATGTATCCATTAATAAGTTAGCATCTTTTAGTTCTGCTTCGAGATTAAATTTATCTAATATATTATTTTCTTCAATAAATTTATTTGCTTGTTTAATAGCACTTCTTCCAAATGTAGCATAATTCATTAAGTATTGAGTTGAATTTCTAGCTGCTGAACGTAAACTAAATCCGAGTTTATTTGTAAATTGATATGCTAATAAAGTTCTTTTAATTAAATCTATAGAACCTTGTTCTTTACTAGTACCATTAACAGAACCGTGTATACTATTAATCATTTCAACTACTTTATTAGAATAATCTGAGTCTTTAGTATATGTTTTTCTAGCATGATTTAAAGCATTCATATAAGAATCAGTAAGAAAAGCTGTAGTATTAAATTTACTTACATTATTTAAATATGTATTTACAACATCAATAAAATTTTTACTATATTCATAGTCACTATCTTTACTTCTAGATTTTGCGTGTTCTGTAACCCAGAAATTCATATCGTCAATAATATCATCGATGCTTCTTTTTTGATTAACTAAATCTAAATCAGAAGTATTTAAATCATCAATGTTTTTCATTAAACCATCCATCATAGTGGCATTTAAATCTCTAACAAAATGTGGAAAATAACCATCATCTTTATATTTAGGCATTAATTCTGATATTAATTTTTCTTCTAAATTTTTTAACGATTCAGTTGTGCCTCTAAATTCAGGTCTTCCTTCTATTCTTTTAACTGTAGAATCAACAACTTTTTTAATACCATTTCGTAAATCTTTATACGAATCTGTCATCATATCATTATAATCTTTAACAGCTCCCATTAAATTTTCAGGAACACCAGCTTCTCTTAAATATGTAAAATATTCATCTTTATTTATTCTTACTAATTTTTCACCACTATCATATTCTTTTATTCTTTTTTTAGCATCTCTTTTTTCTTTTGAATTTAAATTTGATTCTGCTAATAAAACTTCATTGTTATATTTTGCTTGAATAGCTTTTGGCATTACATCTTCTACTATTTTAATAAAATCTACAAAACTTTTAGTAGGACCTTTAAGTTCAAATGATTTTAAAGCTGCTCTTGCGTTATCTTTTTTAGTAATGTCTCCACTATCTAATGCTTTAGTATATTCTAATTCTAGTTTTCTATGTTGTTTTAATGCTTTATTAACTTCTTTTTCAGAGTATTGACCTTCACCTAATTGACCTGCTACTCTAATTTTTCTAATAACATTTGAAAATGATGTGTCTAATTTATTTTGTCTTTTGTTATCACTTTCCATTACACCACGAATATTATTAATAGTTTCAGATAATACAGGGTCATTTTTAGAAAGCCAAGTTCCTGTCATAAATCCTTCAAAAGCGTTAAAAGCATTTAATTTTCCTTTAGAAACTCTATCCGCAAATTTATCTAAGTCTTTTAAAAAAGCATCTGTACTACCCGCTGTTAACCCTATATTGCTACCTTGTTCTTTTGTTAATAAAACAGATGCCTCTATTGGTATTTGAGCTCTAGCTTCAAACATAGATATTGCAGCTTCGTAAGGAGCTTGTATATTTTTAATTACATCTTCTCTATTTACCCAAGATTCAATACCATCAATAAGTTGTTTGGTTTTTTTATTTTTTATATCATTGCAATCTATTGGCATTGTGCTACTTCTTTAATAGTTCTAATTTTTTCTACACCACTATCTTTCATAGGCATTTGTCTTACTGCTGTATTTAAAGATGCTTCTACTTCATTTACTGCTGATAACATACCTAATAATTTAGTAGATGATTTAGTTAATTTTGGTTCAAATTTAATTGCTTCAAAGTGTGCAAACATAGGATTGTTTTTTATGTTTTCTGGTTTTCCATCATCACCCTCAGTATTGAATACATCTTTTTTAGTAAGGTTTATAAAGTCTGTATCTAAAGATAATCTCATATCCATGTATTTTAATGGATTAATATAATCTCTTTTATATGCATATTCATCTATATCATTTAACTTTTCTATAAATAATGTATAATCATCAGTAGTTTTATTAGGCATCATTTGAGCAACTTCTCTATATAATGAGATAACAGATTTATTCATAGTAGCTAAATTATTTGATGGTAACATTTCGCTTAACCATCCAAAGTCTAAATTATTTTTAATTCTTTTTTGCATATTTTTATCAAAAGCCATAAATCCCATTTTATTCATTTGAGTATCTGAAGCCTTTCTCATAAGAACATCTTTATTAAAAAAGTTATTATAAAATACATTTGATTTAACCATTCCCTCTAAAGCAAAATGAAATATTTTTTGATTGCTTTCATTTGCAGAAATATCATTTGCTAATTCTTTTTTACCAAATGCTATACTAGACATAAGTTGAATACCTTGACTGTATCTTTTAGATTCTTTATAAGGTATAGATATAGGTCTATTATTAAATACTCCTATAGCATCTCTATTTCTAATAGGTTCCATATATGCATAAAGAAATTTAAACCCATGCTCATTTACTTTATTCATTAAATACTTTTGTCTTAATTCAAATACATTGGCAAATCCAATTGAATGTTCTGATATAAATTGTAACATTTTTTTATCTGTTACTATACTTTTACCTTTATGTGGAAGTATTTGGTCTATTAAAGTATTAGAACCATATGTTTGTTGATTAAAGTTTTTAATTGCTTTTAAATCATCTCTTGCATTTTTAGGTAGGGTTTCTTGCCAACTATCATATTGAAAACCGCCTGGCGTTTGTTTTAATAAAGCATGCATAGTATTAGCGTGAACAACAGATTTTTTAAGGTCACTTTCTTCTATATGTATATATTCTTTGTATTTTAAATTATTTGGATTTATTTTTTTAATATCTTTTGCAAATGTTTTTTCAAAATTTTCTTTTAATTGTTTAATAACAAAATCAATAGCTCCTATTTTTTGTCTTTTCCATTTAGGAGAATAACTACTTTTTAATAAATATTGTTTTTTACTATTTAATCTTTTTATTGTTGCTATTCTTTTATTAAAATCTTGAGTATCACTTACAACTGATTTAGCGTATGTGTCTAAAGGTGATTCTGCTTTTGAATCAATAATGTCATAATCAGCATCTTGATTACCATTAGCATCTCCATTTGAGTCTTGTTGTCTAGAAGGTGTGGTAAGTAAATCATCAAACCAATCTTCCATTTCAAGCATTGTTTTAGTATCTAATTCATATTGCTTAGAATCTTCCATTAAATCTTGCTTTGCAATATTAACAGCAATTCTATCTAAATATGAACCACCTTGACCATTATATATATTTCTTGAATTATCAGCTAAAGGTTCAAATGCATTCTTCTTAGCATCTAATAAATCGTTTAAATAAAGTTGTTCTGCTTTTGTTAAATTTGATTTTTTTCTTTTATAAGATAATTGCCTATCTAAAGATTTATATAAATCCTGATGAAATCCTCTAAATGTTTTTGCTCCTAAATATAAATCATAAAATGTAGACCCTCTAGGAGTTCCAGATTCATATTGACTATCTCCAAATGCATTAATTAATTTATTTTGTTGATTTAAAAACTCTTTAATAACAAGTTTATCTGCTCCGTTTAAATCATTTACTGCTTTATACTTACCATCTACTAATTTAAATTTTTGAAATACTCTTATTCTTTTACCTTCGGCATTTTGACCATCCGTTATTATAGCTTGAACATCTTTACTTCTTGCTTCTCTTGGAGATATTGATTTTTTAATAGTTGGAAAAAGAAAGTCATCTGCCCACTCATATATATTAGAAGAAATATTTGGATTTAATCCGTCTTTCCCATCTAGTAAGTATTGAGATTCTGTAGCAGCTTTATGATAATAAGCAAGTGTTTTAGTATCTATAGTAACAACTTCATCTTTTCCAGAGTTGTATAATATTTCAGGTCCATCAAAATTTTTAGTTTCTGGGTTTTCTTTTATTTCATTTACCCATTGTTCTCTTCTTTCTTTATCATCTAAATGATTTCTGTTTGCTAAATTTTGTAAATAATTTACTTTTCTTGGTGTTTTTTGTGCTATGCCAATTGCTTGTTTAAAAGCTATTGAACTACCCATTTTACTTAACATTGATTTATTAGATTGGTCTGCATCTAATTGAAATGTAAAACTTCCTTCAAGTCCAAAATTTTCTGGGTCTGAAGCTTGAACAGAATAAGGTTGTACTCTATTAACGTAATCAAATAAATGCTCACTATGAGCAAAAAAGTAATCTACTTTATCTGCATCGTAATCACCTTCATATGTATTTGCTATATCAAAACTATTTATTTCTACAGCAAGTCCTTGACTCTCATTTAAAAATCCCCTTAATCCTAATAGTGTAAGGTCATTAGGTTTTGTTCTTGGATTTCTTCTTACAGCTATTGCTAATTCATATCTTGTATTTGATACTTCAGATAAATCACGAATTAAATCATGAACAGTTCCTAACGTAGAACTTTCTGAAAGTAAATCTGAAAGATTGTCAGTATCATATCCGTCTTCCAATATTTTATCATTTAACTTTAATTCTTCAAGAAATTCATCTTTAGTAAGTATTTTATTATTTTGTAAAATTCTTATTTGTTTTTCTTTTGGTAAATTAGATATAATAGTTTCTCTTTCTGCATGAGGTAAATTTACTTGCCCTCTTAAAATCATATTATTTTGTTTATCAAATAGTGTAGGCAGTAATCTAGTTTTTTTATTTTCTCCTAAACTACTTTTTAAAGATTGTATTATATAACCTTGACCACTATATCTACCAGATTCTCCACCTAATTCTGTTTTAAATCTATTTGTTGTACCTCTTCTATTAGTAAAAATATTATCTATATATTCTTTTGCTAAGTATTTTTGGACTTGATTCATACTGTAATCAGATGGGTCTGCTGCTTCATTCATTTTTAAATAATGCATAAGCGTACTAAGATTACCTAAAGCACCCTCACTAGCATCATGAGGTATATCACCATCCATTAATTTTTCTTGCATAAATGCATTCATCTTAATTGGGTCTGCCAGAATATCTTTCATCTTACGTAAATTGTCTGATAATTCTGGATTAATTTCATTAAATGCTTTTTCACTTTCAGAATTGTTGTAAAAATTATAATCAGCTGGAGATTCTACTCCTGATAATTTATCAGAATCTTTTTCAGGTCTTAAGCCTAATCCATCTATATCTATTTTTCTAATAATATTATTTCTGTCTTTTATTTTATGATTAGATAAATCATCCCATCTTACACCTTTTATTAAAGTTTCATCTCCACCATCATATGCTTTAGCACCTGATTTTGTAATAAGTATATCAACATCTCTATTTGTTTTAAAAAACCCTTCTAAGGATGGGTCATATACAAGTAGTGTTTTACCATATAATAATGTTTTACCTTCTCCTTGAGAGGATATTACAGGTTTAATTGGATTCATTGAATTAGGATTGTGACCTAAATACGTATGGTATTCCATCATAGCTTCTTTAGATACAAATGATATACTATCAAATCCAGAAACATCTGAATGAGCTAATCCAAGATTTTCTAAAGAAAAATTACCTATTTCATCTGGAAACTCGTCTTGTAAATCTTTTACGATTTGAGACATTGTTTCTTTATCGTCATCCCAAATTGCAATATTGTGAGATTTTTTTCTAAGTCTTTTCTTAATTAATTCAGATGGAGCATCTACCTCACCTTTAGTAGTTAGAGTTGTTCTTGCTTGTAATACAGACCTTAAATAAATATCTGTTGGTCTTACAAAATTCTTTGTAGTTACTAACTTAATTCTTTTAATATATTTACCAACTTCTTTTGGACTTGTTTCATCTAATACTCTATAAAATAAATCATTAGTTTTACTTTTAAATGACACTTCAAATACTAAAAATCTAGCTGCTAATTCTACTTTATTATCATCATAGAAATTTTTATCTTCTGTTTTATCAAACTCATTTTTTATACTATCTAATACTTTTTTAGTATTAATACTTACCTTACCAGAATGTTCATCATAAAATCTATTAAAATCATCTACTATTTTTCTAGCATCCACAGTCCTAATAGCAATACTATCCATACCATCAAATATATCTAACTTCTTAATACCAATTTCATTTGGAGCTATTCCATTGTCATCTAATATTATATCTCCATCACCTCGTTTTACTTTATTATAATCAAAACTTAATCCAGCTTTATGCTGTCCAAATGTTAATCCTGCTAAAGTAGTTTGAACATTATTACGTACTCTTAATATTTTATCACGAAGATTATCAGGAACTTCTTTTGTTTGTAATATGTTATAAGTTCTTTCAACCATAACTCCTGATTGGTCAGTTTCTTTTAACAATACATTGTTATCAAAAAATGAATATTGTATTCCTAAATTGTTTAAATAACGATGAACTGGATTGTTTTGTATAATTTGTTTTTGGTCTTCAAATAAAATATTACCATCAACATAACTAATTTTTGGAACAGTTACTTTATCTTTTGCTCCAAATACAACTTGATTTATATCTTGTATTATTTTGCTTTTTTGTTCTTTATTTAAATCTTTAAAATCTGTTCCTTTTGAAACAATAGAACTTGCTACTCGTTTAATTGTTGTTTGAGTAATATTACCATCTTTATCAAGTATTAATTTGTCAAATGTTTCTCTCAGACTTTCTGAATCTCTGCCAGAATAGTTTACATTTTCAAACTTATTAGTTTTTGTATTCAATACTTTAAAACTATATCTTTTGTAAAAACCATCTAATCCTAATGATGGATTTTTAATTACATCACTAGCATCGCCAACATACAATCTATCTAATGCTTCTTTTTTTCTTTTTATTATTTGATTCTGTACAAAAGCATCGGTAAAACCTTTTTTGTCTATAAATTTTTGAATGTCTCGCATTCCTTCTTCAAATTGAAGAATGTTTGTATCATCTGCTACAAGGTTTAAAGAACCATCTGTATTTCTTTTTATAATACCTTGTCTTTTTAACATACTTAATATATTTGATTGAGCTTCATCTCCGTAATTTTGTAAGTATTCTTTCATTTGATTACGAACATTATCTAAAGATGTATTTCTCATTACATCAAATAATTCTGTTAATTTAATATTTTGTTCTAATTTATTTTCACCAGAATAAATCGAATCAAATCTATCTTGTAATAGTAAAGCAGTTTCTTCTTTTACTAATATAGGTTCATTAATTACTTGAACTAATCCATCTGATTCGTCATTTAAATTATCTAATTTTTGATTATACTTGTCTTCTAATTTTGGATTACTAGGTATATATAATTTAACTAATTGAAAACCTCTAATACCTTTGTCTGACATAAGTCCAGGTCTACTAAATAGTTCAATACCAGATTGCTCTATAACAAAAGCAACATCAGCATTACTTATAATAGAATTATTTAATCTTGTTCTATTAATATCTGCAACTACCATATCATACATAAATTGCAAATTAGGTCTATTAAAAGTATCTACATTAAAACCTAATTTATCTAAATGATATTTAAGACTTTTTATTTTATCAGGGTCTATTTTAGTATTACCTGATGCAGTTTCTGTAATGTTATATTTACCCATTGCTCTAATAATACCATGAATCTTACCTAATTCTAATGCTTTTGCTTCATCTGTTGATTGTACTTTAGAGTAATCATCTATGATTTCTCCATTATGTAATATTCCTACATCACTTAAAAAACTTTCTAGTTTATCATCTGTTCTATTAAGGTCAAATATATCCATGATTTTTTTAGTAGTATTATTACCTTTATTTTTAATCATAGGTATGATATATGATTCTACATCTGTAAATGTAAATTCTTTTCTACCATCAAAATTTTTATTAGAATCGTTTATTGACCTTTCAGAATCTCTTACAATATTATAAACACTTTCTAAACTTTCTTCAGATACAATAGTTTTAACTGTTTCTTTGTGAGTTTTTGCATTGCCCAATCCTTTTGCTACTTCAGCGACCATTTCTAAACTATCAAACATATCTAGCAATTCTTGCTCTGCTTCTTGACCTTGCTTACCATTTAACCATTCTTTAAAGTCGCCATTACGAGCTTTTTTTAATAAGTCTGGAGATGCTTTAAAATCCTTACCTACAATAAGTACAGTTTTATCACCTCTCTTACCAGATTGAATTTGAAAATCATCTAAATTAGCAGCGTTAATATTCTCTAATACGCCTGTTATATTTTGTTCTATACCTTTTGTTGATTCAATAACCCTATCTTCAAATGCTTTATTAATATCTTCAGCAGTTTTAAAACCTTGTCTATCTAATATATTAACTATTTCATCTGCTTGAGTTTTAGATATTTGAGCAGCTTGTTTTACATGCTTAAAATCTTCACCTAGTAATTGATAAAGAGCTTCTAATTTTCCATTTGTTGGGTCTACACCCATATTTGGAATTGTTTCTAAATCTAAAAATGTTTGTTCATCTGGCCCTAATATATCATTAGTAATTGTAATGTCATCATCACTAACTATTCTTTGTTCTTTTAAATATGATGTTAATTCTGGATTGTCTCTTACTATGCCAACACCAAATCGTTCATTACCTTTTGAAAACGAATTTGCAAATGAAGTATTCTGAACTGGAACTCCAAACTCTTCTAAACCATTTCTAAGTTTTTCTATTTTGCCACCAATATCTAATTTGCCAACTCCTCTCCTTTGAGTAAAGGCACCTATTAATAATGTAGAAATATAATCTGTAGGGTCACCTATAGTTTCACCTTCTGTTTCAATAAGAGAACGAACAAGTTGAGTACCACCCATAGCTGCTCCACCCATTGCCATTTTAGGCCATATAGCTTTATAATTTGCCCATGCTTCTTTACCAGATTCTTTTATAATAGCACTAGAATATTCTCTATTAGAACTCATTAACCATTTGGATGCTTCTTTTTCTGCATTTTCTCCAAAATCTCTTCTTAATTCTCTTTCAACATTCTTATAAGCAAGTTCTTGGTTTCCTGACCTTTTAAGATTAATATATTTACCATCTTTAGTTAACCTAGTAGAAAAACCATTATCTGCATTTCTATCTGCTCTTCTAACTAATTGTTTACTAAGATACGTTAAGTCTTTATTCTTATATGTATTTTTGCCAAGATATCCTTTAACTCCAGATATGAAATCTTTTCTTGATTCAGACATTTTAGCCAATGGTTTAAAAGGAGCAGTAGCAACATTCATTGCAGTACCAGCTGCAAATCCATAAAGTGCTTCAAATCCGACTCTTCCCCAATCGTATTCAGTAGGAGCTAATGGGTCTTTACCTTCTTTAACTTTTTCTTTTGCTTGTAAACTTAAATCAAGCATTACATCAGCTCCAGCGAAAACAGTTGCATCTAGTATTAATTCTGGAAGTATTCTACCCATTGTACTTTGAGTTCCATATGTTACCCTTGCTAAGTCTTGCAATGTATTAATTGGTACTCCTTTTTCCATAGCTGCTTTTTTCATATTATGAATGATTGTTGCTTGGTCTTTTGTTATTCTACCAGAAGACATCCCTTTAGCTATGTAATCATTTATATTTTTACCAAATGATTGTCTAAATAATTTATCTGTAGTTTCACTTTTAGATAAAAATTTTGTAGATTCACCTTTTAGTTTATTACTAAAATCAGTTACTATTTTTTTATCTAATCCTTTTGCTCCTTGAACTTTTGAAGCTCGTTTAGTTGCAGATTTTAAAGTTTGTTTTCCAAATCTATTTATAAAAAATTGAGGTACACCTAATTTAGTAGCAGCTTTTAAACCTAATTTCATTGGTGCTCCGTATAAATAACCTAAACCAGTTCCTAATCCACCTGAAACTTTAGCCAATGTACTTTCTTCTCTAAATTGTTCAGCTAAGTCTTCTGCTCCTAAATCAAAGCCTAAGTATCTCTCAGCACCTGCTTCTGCTAAACTAGGAAGACCAAGTAATGCAGAATCTCCAAACTGATATAAACCAGAATATAATGATTTACCTGCATTTTTTAATAATCCTAATGCATCTCCTTCTTCAGCTCTTGGTTGTAATGGTTCTTGGTTAAATAACGGAGAGTTTGCAAACTTATCTATAGGTTCACTTTTTTCATCTAAATTATATGCATTTATAAATTTAGGATTTTGTGAGTTTTGTTGCTCTTCTCTTCTTATTCTTTCTAGAGCTTTTTTTACTGCTTCACTAGGCATATTAGTTATCTATCTCTTCTTCTGAAAAACCTTCTTCTAATAGTTTTTGTCTTTGGTCGTAAGATATAAAATCTAAACCTTTACGTTCTGCTACTTCTCTTGCTAATTCATTATTTCTTTATTAACATCATTCCTAGCTATGTTATCAATAGCTTCTTGTATTTCACCAGTAAATATACTATTATCAATTCTTTGTTTTTCATTTTGTATTTGTTGAACAGCTAATAAATTTTTTCTTAATCCATCTGAATCAATACCTAGATTAGCAGCTAATTGCAATAAATCAGAATCGTTTGCGATAGAACCAGATATATTATCTAAAGCATCCATAATAAATTTATTATCTTTTAAACCTTTTGAAGTTAAGAGTTCAGAACTGTGTATACCGACTAATAAAGCATCTCCATATTTACTATTTTTCCCAATTAATTTATTTAAATATTTTTTTTCATCTCCTTCTACTGTTTGTAAAATATTATCTCTTACTTTGTCTATTTCAAAATCTTGATTAGCTAAAGATGTTTGTATTTTTGAAAAAACTACAGATGGTATAATTTTTTGTTGTTGAAAATTATTTATTATATTTTCAGTTTTATTAAAGTAATCAGACTCAACAACAAATTTATATTCATCAAATGCTTTTTCTGCTTTTTCAGATATTGCAACTTCTGTTTGTAATTTTTCTTGTTTTAAATCTTCTTCTAATATTTGTATACTTAATTCTCTTTTTTTATCAACTTCACCAGAAACTACTGCTTTATTTAATTCATCTATTTCTACATTTAATTTTCTTTCTTGAAGATTTCGTATTCTTAAATTTTGTTCTTGTTCTTGAATACTTGCTTTTTCAGCTGCTGTTGCTCTTCTTTCTTGAGCATCTCTTAATGACATAGTTTGAGATTGAAAAGCAGCTTCTCTTTCTTCTTGTTGAAGTCTTCTACCCATATCAAGCATTGCTAAAGACTTATCTATTTTTTGACGTTCTCGTTCTTGTTTATATTTAAGTATTGCGTTTAATGATTGTAATGCTTGAGACATATCTTATCCAATGATTCCAAAGTATTTAGTATTTGCTTGTTGTCCTGCTAATCGTTTTTGCATTTCTAATTGTTGTCTTTGTGATTGCATTTCAAATTTTTGTTGTTCAAAGTTAGATAAAACATCTGCAAGGCTTTTACCTAAAGATATATCTAAGTCTTCTACTTTACTTGTAAAACCTTTTCTTATATCTTTTGTTCTATCCATATCTATAGATTGACCTGCGAATCCAGATGCCTCACTAATTTGTTGTTGAGATTTTCTAGTTTGTTCTAATGCTCTTTGTCCAGATTCAGAAAGTTTTTCAGAAGACCTTCTTGCTTCTAATGTAGGCAATTCTAAACTAGACTTAAGTGATTGATTTAATGATTGCTCTGCTTGCCCTAAAGAAGATAAAGCATCTTTATAAAAACCCATTTGAGTTCTACCTTGTTCTCTAGCACTTCTAGCTCTTCCGTATTCTTGACTAGCTGATAATGCAAATGAAAGTGTAGCTAATAAACTCATATTAATCCTTAACTATATAAATCTAAAATATTTTGTGGAATATCAATATCTTCAGCTTCTCCAAATAATTCAGGGTTCGGTTGAGTTTCTTGATTTACTTGCATAGTAGATGGTTTCATAATGAATTTACCTAGTTTATTCATATTAATTGTTCCATAACCTTCTTGCATTGATGGTAATGTAGGTGTAGGTCTATCCATTAATGATTCACCTTCTGTCATATCTAATAAATTCTTAGCAAGTTTTTTTGAAAATATTTCATCACCCCTAGCAGATACATCATACTGACTACCTATAGATTTATCTCCTAAAAAGTATTCTTCCTTACCAGTTAAATAAGATGTTAAAGAACCTTTTTTACCTTTTAATACATCAGACAAACTTGTCTTTTCCATTCTAAAATCTTTTCTTAAATCAGATGGTAATGCTTCTTTAAATCTTTCTACACCTTGAGCAGTTTCTCTTTTTTGTTGTATACCACCCGATATTGTTTCAGCTAATTCTAATCCAGAATAAGCAAAATTATACATACTTTCTTTTTGTTGTTGTTTAATATCAAACATTTTAGATGACTCTTGAGCTGATAATAAAGAACTACTAACGTCTGCTAATGATGACATCATTCCTCTTTGAGCAGATGATTGAGACCTAATCGCTGATTTTATTTGCTTTGCTGTTGCCATATCTACTATATACTTTTACTATTTAATTTAATAAACAAATTGTTCTGTTCCAATATGATATTATGAATAATCACTAGACTCTGCTATTCGTTGAATTGTTGCATAAACATGGACTGTCGAACCAGTATTATTATTCCAAGTTATTCCAACTCCAGTAACTACTGCTATAGTTCCAAAATCTGAACCACTACCAAAATCTGTTATTTTTGCTAAATCTGCTATTTTATATGTTCCACTATTTAATCTTATTGCGTATACTGAATTTATTAACTCATTTCCACCAGTATAAGCTCCAACTATAACTCTATATGTAGTACCAACTGTATTTTCTAAACTAGCACTTGCTAATAAAGTAACTGTAGTTCCATTAGTTACATTAAGTTGTTTAAAAGTATAAGTAAAGTTTCTCATTAACTTTTGAGTATCTATTGCTTCAAATTTTGTGTACTCACCAGTTGTGCTATTTCCTAAAGTTTCACCAGCTTCTATTGTTCCCTTATCCATAACAATTGGAGCATTACTATCTCTCCAAAGTGTTCCAGTTTCAAAAATTCCATGAACTTTTACACGATTATTAGAAGTATGTGGAGTAATAGAAGAAGCGACTCCTATATCAATAGGTCCTGTAGCTCTCATTAATAATCCTGTAGCATTACCATTGTTAGCATTTTCTGCTCTAATTCTTATATTATTTTCACTTCTTATATCAACTCCATAGTCTGCTCCTTTAGAAGCTATATTATCGCATTCTATTAATATTCTATTATAACCTGAACTAGCTCCACCTGAATCTGTTTTTAAATGCAATCCTGTAAAAGAAGAACCATGATTATTTGTATTTGTAATTAATATTTTATTAGCATTACCACCAGTTGCGGCTATATTCATATTTGCAGAACCAACAACAGTATAATCAGAAGCAATAGTTCCAACATATTCTCTTAAAGTATCTACAGTCATATTATTAGCATCAATATCTAAATCACCTGTTGGTGCAATATCTATATCGTTTCCAGATGTTAAAGTAATTTTATTAACTCCAGTTGTGGTAAGATTTATAGGATTTGCTCCACTAACTGCAAAAGCACCATCAGTAGTATTAATTGTAACTTGGTCTAAAGTAGTTGCTCCATCTACATCTAAAGTACCTACATTAGTTATATTGTTTCCACCAAATGATTGATTTCCTGTGTATGCAACACTACCATCTTTTTTAATAAATTCACCATGATTATGAGAACCTACTCCTCCACCACCACTAGATACAGTTCTAGTTACATCTCTAGTTTTAGGCATATCACCTTGTGAACCTACTGCTACCCAACTTCCATTCTGTTTTACATACTGAACTAATCCAGAATCTTCTACTTGTCTATATGCTATGTCACCTTCATTACCTTGATTGCTATCAGGTTTACCACTACCAAATGTAGGTTGTTTAGACTTTTGATGTAGTAATTGTCGTTCTTCTCTAGTTAATCCCATTACTTAACATTCTTTAATCTATATACAATTGTTATATCATTTATTTCAAATCCAGATGGTACAGTTCCATCTGTTGCAAATCTTAATTGAAAAGATTTTATATTATTAGATTCAGTTGAATTGTCTGGTTTTAATTCAGCTACTTGCCAACCACTAGCGTTTGCTAATTCATTGCTTGTAAAATTATCACCATTAGCAAAATCATATGGAAATGTAGTTCCTCCATTAACATCATAATCAACTTGCACATTAGTTGTAGCTCCTGATTTATAAGTTACATATACTTTATAAACTTTTTTTCTTACAGCTGGTTGTCCAAAATCAATGTCTGAAGTTATGTATTCAAACCCAGTTGATGATTGAGCAGATGTTTGCCAAGTTTTTCTAACAGTTGTTGTGTTGTCTATATAAAATAAATTTTGGTCTCCATCTAATGCAAAGTTTGTCATTGCCGTTGATTCTGTTATTTTTCCAATTCCAGTTGTCCATGCTTGTAAAACAAAATCATATAAATATATATCATTGTTTTCATTTTTAATTATTAGGTGTTTCTTTTTAGGAACATATCCTATCATTGCACTACTCATATCTAAATCATCAGTTCCATATTTTACAAATAAAGACCAATCTTCTTCACTTATAGACCTAATTTTTTGTTTTTCAAGTAAGTCTATTACGTTTCTACCATTATATAAATAACAACCATGGTCATTAAACCAAGCAACTCCCATATCTGTTCTTACAACATGATAATCAAATGCGCATCCTTTATTTCTAAATGTATCTTCTAAAAAGTCTACACTTTCTGAAACATTAATTATATATAAACTATGTTGTTTGAATTGAAGTATTCTATCTGCATATGCTTCTAATTTAACAATACTTTCTCCATCTCTTATTACTACATCTACTGAACCCATTCCTTCTGGAAATGTATCAAATCTATTTACCTGACTTTTAATAATTCTATCAGGATGTGTTTTACCATCAGGTCTTTTAATATTACCTATATATACTCTTCTACCATGTACTACAGCAGTTTTATATTTAGCATCTAATGATTTTACTTCTGTAGAAAAACCATTTATAGTTTTAAATGTATCTATTGTATTTGCAGTTTCTGGAGATATTGCTTTTATTAAGGCAGTTTTACTTAATATTGGAGCAGTAGTATCTGTTGTATTAGTCATTGTATATGAAAGAGTATCTGCTTCTGGTAAAAATTTAAATCCTTTATCAACAAAATCTAATTCACCAATAAGAAAGTAATTATCATTCTCTTCTTTTTTGTAATATAATCTAGAACCACTTATTCTTTTATTTAAACCATATGCGCTTGCATCTGTATTATGACTACATATATATGTATCAAAATTAAATAATACAGACGAACCTACTACATTAATAGCATTAACATCATCAGGTGTTCCATCACTACTAATATTATTAAATTTAAATGGTAATGATTCCTGTTTATTTTCTACATCATATACATATGTATGATGAAATTCATAACTAGTTGGAGTAAAAGCAGTAAGAGATTGAAAAGTCGCTAATACGACTGCACTTATATAATAATCCATTTTATGAGCAGCTCCACCAGATGATGCATTGTCATAAACAAGTAAACTTATTGCTTGAACATCACTTGAAAATGGAAAATTATCACTACCTTGACTAATATTATCTGATGCACAAACTAGTAAATTCCACATATCAGGTTTTAATTGTTGCTTGCTAAATCTCCAAATAACACTACCTCCACTAGATGGAGTAATTGTTATAGCAATACTTTCTAATTTATCAAAACCATCAGCATCATCTTGAATATACATTGATAATATAAAACAATCATTTTCTCCAGATTGAACAGCTAATCCACTCCATTGTATTCTAGCATTATCTTCAGATGCATTTGAACCTACTATTTTAGTAGTATTTAAACCCATACAAGGATATATATCAGTAGAGTTTCCTAAAGGATTAGTTACTCTTAAGTATGAATCAATATCTAAATGAGTTTGAGCTATTATTTCATTAAATTGAACGCCAACTCTAAGATTAACTGCGCTATGGTCTACTACATCGCCACTTCCACCATCATTTATAACATTGCCTTTATACTCAGCGTTGTCAGAAAATATTCCATCGCTATCAGTTCCTACAATTGGAGTCGATATTAAACAATGACCTGATGTTGGAGTTGTTAGTGATTGTTCTACGTTATACCATCCAATATCAGCATCAGTTGGATGAGATATTGCATTTAATCCATTAAATTTTTGACCAGATATATATCCAAACCATTGACTATTTTGTACTAAAGCTATATCAGAAACTCTTACAACTCCATCAGCAGTATAATAAATTGGAATTGTATTACCACCCATATTTATTTTAGCAGTATCCCACCCTTCACTATCTTTTACATCTATACTGTCTCCACCATCATCATATAAAAATATAAGTGTTTCATCTGCAACTCCTCCATCTAATTGTCTATCGCTAGACATAGTAAACAAACCTCTATTTTTAATAATAGCAACTGTATTAGAATCATTAACTCCACTGTCTACACTACCTAGTGTCTTTATTTTGCCAACAGAATCTATTGCAACATCTTTTAAAGAAGCAGATTCATCATCTCTTATATCTCTAGGGTCAGAATTACTATTAAGTCCTCCATGAAAACTTTCTATTTTAAAAGTTTGTTTAGGCACTATCTGCCTCTAGAGTCTTCGTATTCTATATCTTCTACTATATATCTTTGAGCATTTTCAGGAAGTTCGCAAACAGCACAATCTTCTTCACTAAAGTCTGTACCATTAACATATGCTATTTCATCATGTTTAAAAACATCTAATCTAAGACCGCCTTCTTTTCCAGATATGCGACCTCCACCTCTTGCTATTTCCTGTAAGGTATCATCCTGTTTAGTAACGCTTTTCTTTTCTTGCATCCTCCACACTCCTTTATTTTTCCTCTAGTAACTACATTGATTGCTCTACCGACTGTGTCACCAAAGCCTGTATCGTCTGCAAATAAGTCTATATCTATTTTCATTAATATGAACTTCTGTTTTTAGCTAATCTTTTTTTCATTCTTGAGTTAGCAGCTATAGCTCTATCTTTTCCTCTTTTAGCACCTTCTTCTTTAACACTAGTATCTGGTTTTTGAGTCATTTTCTTTTTACCATAACTTGCACAATCGGACATAGATTTATAACCCATAGCTTTCCAACCTACTTTGCACTTTGCTTTACTTGGCATTACTTTCTTCCTTTCATTGCTTTTTGTATAGCTGCTGACCTTTTACTTTCATAAGAAGACATCTTCCCATCTTTATCTAAGTCACCAACTTTTTTCTTACCATATGACATACAATCACTCATGCTTTTGTATCCCATCTTTTTCCATCCCATTTTACATTTTTCTGCACTTGGCATCTTTTTTTTCCTTTTATTATATGTTCTGCGCATTCCACCAGTCTTTAAAGAACTACCACGACCTGTATCTTTACTAGATACATCTGCTAATCCTATAACGTCAGACATTATTTTCCTTTACTTATTTTTTTCTTAGCCATAGCTCTATTTCCATAAGCACCTACTAATCCTGCTCCAATTGCTCCTAAACCTGATTTAGTTGCTTTTGCACCGGCAGCTCCACCTGCTACATAACCTTTAATACCTGCTTTTGACATTCTTTCTTTTTCTGCACTAGTTAATTTACGACACGCTTTTGTTTTCATATCATAAACTTTTCCAAATCCACATCGTTTACTTTTTTTACCTTTTTTCATAATATATTCCTATTTCCAACTTATTCGTTTACTGCTCGTTTTCTTTTTCATTGCAGATGTACATTGAGCCATTGTAGGTCTACAAGCTGGGTATGATTTTCGTTTTTCACCTTTACGTCTTCCGCATGGTTTTCCAGTTTTACAATCTACCCAACCTTTACCTTGATTGCGAGAAAACCATTTTCTTAATCCTTCTTTAGCCATTACTTCTTTTTTCTATGAGGAATCATTTGTACTTTAAATGAAGCAGTAAGACTAGCACCTTTATGTGCTTTGTATCCACCTCTTGGATTTTTCATAAGTTTTACACCTCTACCAGATTTCATCCAATGATAACCTTTTGGTGCTTTTACTTTTTTATTCATCACTTTTTACCTTTTTTACTAGAGTTACCCCAATTAGCTGCTCCAACTTTTCTGCATTTACTCAATGCTCCTGAAGCATATGCTGAAGGCCATACTTTGTATCTTGCTTTTACTTTAAAATAACACGCATCTTTTTTTGACATATTAACACTTCCATCTTCTTCTAGCTGCACAAATCCTTTTATCAGGAGTTTTTGAACAACTAATGTTATGCATTTTCATTTGACCTGCTGACCTACTGCAATAACTACTTCTTCGTTTTGCTGACTTACTACCAGCTTTTACTTTACCAGTTACTGCTGTCTTTAACTTAGAACCTGGGTTCATTCGTCTATAAGCTGCTACACCTGCTCGTGTCATTCCAGCTCCAGATTTAGTGGACCGAAAGTTCTTTTTATTTTTAGCAGGCATATTACCTTGTTTACGAGCCATTATAATCCCATTCGACTTTCTACTTTTTGTAGTCTTTCTTCTAGTTCACTTAGTTTATCTAAAACAAGTATCATTGTTTCATCAACTTCGATTACAGGTTCTTCTTTTTTCTTTTCTTTCTTAGCTTTTTGTGAAGGCATTATTTACCCCATACCATTCTAATTGCTACAGATAAGATGTCCATACATTCTTTTGCAATCTCTTGCTTTTCTTTTGCACTAAGTTTACCATCTTTCATAGCTTCATTATATCTTTCAGCTACTTCTTTAAATTCTTTTAAGATAGGTCTCCACTTTACAGCAACTACACTCATGTAACCACCAATTAAAATAGCAGCCAAATATGCTGCGTTACTTAACGATAACCATTCCATTATTTATTCTCCTTTAGTGTTTCTTTTATTTCTGCAATATCTTGCATAATTACATCAAGTTTATAAGCAATAAGTTCCCTATCGGCAATTACTTCTCTCTTATCTGCTTTTAATTCTAATTCTTCTTTTAATAAATCAACATCATATTTCATAAATCCAAATGCTAATGTTACAGAACAAATTAAAGCAATAATTGTTATAATGTTTTCTATTGATATATTTGTATTTAATTTCATTAGTGTTTTCCGTTTAATCTGCTTATAACTCCTTTGATTTCAGATACCTGATTATCTAAGTCGTTTATTTCTTTGGTTAAGTCATCAAATTTTCTATCTAATTTTTCATCAGACTTATTCCATCTATCTATTAATTTTATAACCATACCTTCCATATTTTCAAGTGTTTCACTCTGTCCCTTGTTTTCTATCTTTAGTTCTTCTATTGCGTTGGCTTGCTCGTTTCCTCTTTTGCTCATTGAGTATACTAAGTACACTAATAAAGCCCCTACGACACCTATCATACCCGCTTCGCTGTAAATCTCCATGAAGTTCATTATTATTCTTTTTCTTGTTTAATACACTTTTCGCAGACTCCAAGATATATTTCCCCTTTTGGTTTATTACAAAATATGCAATAATATGGGATTTTTTTCATCGGACTCTTCGTAGTTCCCTGTTAATAAAATAGTTATGATTAAAGTCATCTTCAGTTAAGATTACTTTCTTTTCCTTTTTTTCTTTCCCCAACTTAAAGGGTTTAAATTTAATTCTGTTTGATACCATTCTAATTGTTCTTGCATTTGTGTTATTTTTTTATCTTCTTCTTCTATGTGCTTACTTACAAGGTCTTCAATGTTGGTATCAGCAAGTTCAACTCTT
>Ga0098038_1000166_pt1 | contig 28881 bp, 45 predicted proteins | sample 5B_taG_FD_75051 | JGI IMG/M metagenome (GOLD analysis project Ga0098038, IMG submission 75051) | Marine viral communities from the Subarctic Pacific Ocean - 5B_ETSP_OMZ_AT15132_CsCl metaG | ecosystem: Environmental > Aquatic > Marine > Oceanic | place: Pacific Ocean | collected 2015-01-08 | reverse complement strand
ACTAGAAAAGGTTGTAGAATTTTTTATTTGACTGGTTGAATCTGTACTCAAAGTTTGGTTGTTAAAATCTCTTCTTTTTACTACTAAGTTTACTGCTGGGTCTTGACTGGTTCCTGCTTGGTTGACAAACAATATGTCAGGTAAAACTTTTCGCAAAAATACAAAGTTATCACCGTCAGCAATATCAATATCAGCAGACTCAACAAAAACATTATCCATAGCACTGTCATCATCGTTGAAACCTTTTTCATGTTCAAATATAAACTCATTCGTTGATACATCTCCACTTGCTAAAGGTTTATCGAAAACACCCGATTCTAACCAAGCATGTCTTTCCAAAGAACCTATAGACCATGAACCTTCTTCATAATTATAAATGGCATATCTTGATATTTCTCGTGTATTATCTTCAACTGATGGATAAAAAAACCATACCTCTGAAAACTCTTCGTTCAGTGCGGCAAAACATTTGAAAGATTGTTCTACATTAAGATCGCTGAAAACATAATCCTGTACAGAACAAGGTAACTTTTGCACTGAACCGTTATAAAAATAAAACGCATTTTTACTCATAAAAAATACACCGTTTGGTGCATTTATTGCCGCTTTAGGTGCTATTAAACCTGCTCCTTCGTTTATCAAATTAACTGCAAAAGTTAAAGGTGGTCCGATAAAGTTCATAGAATACAAGCTAGTATCAGTCCATATCAGTATCTCTTGCCTTGATTTGAGTCCACCAATAATAGAACTACCACTAGATAATCTTAGAGAACCAGCTGTGTTAGTGTTTTTAGGTTCAAACTCCAAGGGATTTTCTTGGTCACTGAAAGCTATTAACATAGGGTCTACTGAGCCTGTTCGGGTTCCACTAGATAATGGATCGGCTCCTAGTACAATTAAGTGTCTGTCAGTTTCCGAGGTGATTACTTGTAATCCTACTGTTGGCACCTTATTAGCTCCACTCGTTGTAGACAAGTTTACAGCTCTAGTTGATACACCATCGTTTTCAACCCACCTGAAAATGCCACCCGCTCTAGGGTTTATTATTAAATCTTCTCCATAATTATCGTGTGTCCATATTCTTAGCTGGTTTGTGGCTGATAAAGTTGCGGCTGTACCCCAACTTCCTGCACCCCAACCATTTGCACCCCAACCAGTCGAAGACACAAAAAACTCTAATCCTGAATTAACAAGATATACTCCATCTACTCCTGAGCCACCATTTCCTGTATCACTAGAATTAGCTAATACTATATCGCCTGAGGTATCTTTTGCTTGTATGGTGTATGTGTTTGCTCCTGTCACAGCTTGTACTTGATATTCTTGATTTAAGACTGATGCCGTTATATTGCCTCCAAGACTAACTGCACCTGATATTGTAACGAAGTCTCCTTCCACAGCACCATGGCTACTGTCCGTTACTGTTATAATGGCATCTAGTGACGAGCCATCTAAACTTGATGCCTTAGCAAAAGTGATGGAGTTAGTGCTAGTTTTTCTAATAGGTGTGACATCGTTGAATGTACCAGCCTCTTCTATGAAATACTTAAATGTTGTGCCAACCCCAAGATACTTCTCGCCACCTAATGCTACCCAACCATGCAAAGCTCTAGCTGATCCAACAACTGAGTTAGCACTCAGTTTTTCCCAACCGCCTATTTTCTCGACACGGCCTTTTCTGAATCTAATGAAGTTGCCATCAACCCAACCGCCTTCCTGACTATAATCAGTTTCTTCTTTGTTGATACCAGCTCTAAAATTTAACTTTGTAAATGGCATGAAAAAATTTTAGCACAAAGCAGAAAAAAAACACTTTCTACTTAATGTTGTGTTTTATACAGATTTGCAAATCTTTGCAAAGTGTGATATAATCAAGGATGTAGGCAAAATTATGTGTCTACAAAGGAGAAAGAAATTATGAAAATTTTTCAAATCTATCAGATGATAACCGATAAAATTCCTTGTGGTTTTACCACCGTAGAAGTTAGGTCAATCGGTTATAAACATGTTTGGCTTAGACAATATCGTAGTGGCAAGTATGGTCTAAAACCTAAACAATTTAAAAAGATAGACCGCCAACTTTGGGACAGTCTAGCTGAAAGTAAGTATTTCAAAGAAGTCACTGATGAGTATAAGGAAGGAAAATAATGTCTAATAAAACTGATTTAGAAAAGCAACATCTTGCAGATGTGATGTATGCCTTGCGACAGGCTATGAAAACAGAGCAAGCCAAACTGAAGGAAGGCGAGCAATTAGTTGCTAACATAGATATTAGAGATGAGTTTACGAAAGTACATGTACATCGTAAACCTATCAAAGAAAACGAATAGCAGTTAAGCTAGTCTTATTATTGCACCAGTTGCAGTCGCACTTGGGAAGACAATAGTAAAGTCTCCTGCTGTTGATGTTTTATCGCCACCAAAGTCTATGACTGCTACTGCTTTATCACTATTAGTATCGTTGTAAATCATACAACCTCTAGCGGTTACGGTTGCTGTACTAAAAGTTAAGTCTGCAAAATCAACGATAGCCGTTGTCCCAGAAGTCGCAGGTGTAACATTTGTTAAAGCACTGCCCCCAGAGGTATAGTTAGTTCCAGATGCTTGTCCTGTGGTCGTAAAAGCCGTTGTAGAAGCTCCTAGTGTTGCAGAACTTGTGTAAAGTGCTAGTTTGAAAGAATTACCACTTGAGTTAGTAAAATTGTGTGTTCCAACCAAAAGTTCTTGTTTGAAACTTGTACATATTGCAGATGTTATAGCCATTATAATTCCTTAATAATTCTAGCCATATCTTCATGGCCTTGTTTTATTAGCAAATTAATCAAAGTCGTATCTCTCGACTCGATTGCATTTTTTATAGTATATAAGATTACAGTATAAATTTGGTTTTGAAAAGCAACAGCCTGAGCCTTGACATGTTCAGGTGCATCTATAGATATATCACATATTTTTTTTGTGGCTTGTGCGGCCCAAAATTCAGGGTCATGCCCTTTGCCTTCTGTGACATGCACATCCACTTTTCCAACTACAAAATCTCCTTGGCTACTCATCCTCTGTAAGGTTCAGGTGGAACCACATCCTCATTAATTTTCAAACCTTTTTCTTCTAGTTTTTTATTTATCTCATCAAAAGGGCCAATAATAAACTTGCCCTCATGTGGTACTGCTACAAGTGGTTTGTCTAATCTATGAAACCCATATAATTTATTAGTTGCTGGCATATTAGAGTCTAACAAAGTTGACCTGCCACTAATACCTACTTGCATACCACTCGCCATACACTTACTTATCCAAAACTCTACACAGGCTCTACCTGCCTCTGCAAAATGTAAATTCTCTTTGTAAGAAAAATCTATACCAAATAAATCGATGCGTTTTACTTTTTTGTAAAGTGCGTATGCGATAGCATAGGCTACGGTGTTGTTCATGTAGGCACAACTTGTCGCATTGCAGACCTCTTCAACAGGAAACAACACAGGATTTTTTATTCTTTCATCAAGCTCACAGGTGTAAACAGGTACTTCTGTTTCTTGTAACACCTTGACCATAGAATTAGTTTGGTGTCCCGCATCATTACTATCATAAAATCTGCTTGCAGGGTCTAACATAAATATTTTGTCACAAGGGTAAGTGCCACCAGCTGAGTTGATACACCAAACTTGGTCCCATGTTTGTCCGTTTTGTTGACCAATAGCAAAATCTACTTGTGAAATACCAAGACCCACTATAGCTACTGATTTGAGATTGTTCTCTTCCACTAAGTCACTGAGCCACGCAAAGAATCGTATCTATATTCATCTCGGGTTGCTCGACCCTCAGATATATTCTTCATCCGACTTATCGCCTCCTTGAATCTTGCCTCATATTGGGCAACGACATCAGGAGGTTCTTTTAGGAACACTGCTCCCTCTACTAATGTACCGTACAACAAGGCATCGGGATAATCCGTTGACAAGAAAGTTGTACCGCTGTCACTACCGCTTGTTAGCGAGGCTGGTTTGTGTAAATAATGTAGTTCAATGGTGTAGTTCGAATCAGGTACAGGAGCTAACTCGAAAGCTGTGTCATCGAACAAACTGTAATATTTTGGTTGACCTGTTGCTGTGGTTGATGAATATTCACGCATAAATGATGGATGTTTAAAATCAAGGTAGGTATAAGTGCCACTACTGACAACAGCTAAACTCATTGGTGCATAGAAATCAGTAGGTGTGGCTAAAAACCTGTTACTGCTAGACAAAGCTCCTTGAACATTTTTTCTTTGATTAGGAAGTTGCACCATAGAAAAGATACGGTCCTCTGCCTCCTCTATAAAATTGTTTAGTTGGGATGTGAAGGTGGTTTCAGAAACCTCTAAGTAATCTTGTACCGCAGTTTTTAGGGTTGCTAATGTAAAACTCATGTCGTTACTGTTACCTCACCTAGATTAGCAGAGACACTAAAAGTATCAAGTTTTGCACCCAATAAGCCATCGCCAACATTTGTGTAAACTAAAAAAACAGTGTTGTCTTCTTGTACATCAGGTCTTGCGTTTCTCAGAGCTTGTGGGTCATCAGGTATCGCCCTTCTTTGTAGTTGCGGATGTTTAGGGTCAAATTGGTCAGGACCAACCAAAAGTCCGTTCCATGTTTTTTTCATATCTCGCAACTTATACCTGAAACCAGTAATATCGCAAATACCATAAGCATGTTTTCCTGAGGCAAAACTCATGGTATGTCGTAGCTCCTTGTACTTGGTTCAATCCTAAAAGATGCTCGGTCTTCATCTTGAGTCATAGCTCTGCTAAACTCCTCTTCGTAAAGCTGTTTTAGTATGCCTGCTCTTTCAGGTGCTCTTTTTAAAGACATGTAATATGCAAGTCCTGCGGTCAAACATGGATAAAATCTGAAAGGTAAATCTAAGGTGTTGGTTGCTGTATCTGCATCGTCCATTCTTGTCAGAACATTCATCACCACAGTATAAGTGCTAGATTTGTCAGGAGTTGGCCACACGGATATTGTTGGTGTCAGTTGTTTGTTAATAAAAAACTGGTTTGGTTTACCAGTGCTAGACTTGGTTGTTATATGTGCGTATTCAGCTCTTGATAGTCTTGTCATAGGTATATCGGTAGTTTCGGAGCCAACAGTTTCCCGTATAAAGACATCTAACACATCTATTGGTGCTGTAGGGTTGGTGCTATCGATGTTGTAGCTTTTGGTGTCTTTGACCATAGATACGGTCTTTTCTTTGATTGTCCACTGGTTCAAACCTCTGTTTGCCCATTCAGCTAACATGAGGTTAATACTTCTTTTAGCACTTTTTAGGTCATAGCCATTGCGTAACTCTAAACCACATCTTTCAAATGCCTCTTCTATGTACTCTGCTACATCTAGCTCAAAGTTTTTACTACTGGATGTTGCCATTACTTTTTCTTATCTCCTTCACTATATAGGTTATCAAAAGTTATTGTTGGGTCAATGTAGCTCTCGTGTTGTTCAGCTGAGTGCACCCATTGTGAAGGTGAAAAATCAGGTGGACCCTCTCCTGTCCGCCACAAAGCAGGGTTGGTCGCCCTTACCCTGTTATTAGGTAAAGCAACAAAATTGCCAGTCCAATGACCCGCATCAGTTAAATATAACACATGTGATTGTTTATGTTGAGCAGGGTCATCTGCTATCGAGTGGTTTGTGTAATCTACTGTAAAAAGATATTTGCCCAAATAAAATTCACCACCTATCTTACAGTGCCAAGGACTCGAACTAACTCTATCTAAGGTAACTAAACTATGGTCGTGACTCATACAGTCCCAAGGTTGTGCTAGATGGTCTTCCATCGGCTCAGGCCATTCTTGTAAGGGTATATCGGCAACCAGTGCTTGTATAGGCATCCTTGCCCACATAGCACCACCATGCACATTTTCATCAGGGTAGCCTTCAAAGTCAGTTTCGCAACCAGTAAAAACTACCTGAAACGATAAAGACCTATCAGGTAGTGTATTCACACCGATAGCCAGAGCATGTAGATACTCACCATGATATTTTTGATGGTTAGCCGTAAATTCTTTACGCACCCAGCATTTAAACTGAGGTATGTTTGATATTAAATATGCCACAATATTTAAAGTATGTTACTAAAGTTTTTTCAATACTGACTTAGGTATGTTGCCCATAGCACCGCCTTTAGCCATGCCTTTAGCCATCTTCATAGCACCACCTCTTGCCATGTATTTACTTTTCTTCATAGCACCGCCTTTAGCCATACCTTTAGATTTTTTCATGGCACCGCCTTTAGCCATACCCTTAGATTTTTTCATGGCACCGCCTTTAGCCATACCCTTAGATTTTTTCATGGCTCCACCGCCAGCCATCATTTTAGATTTTTTATGTCCCGGCATTTTATCTCCTGTAATTACCTTCTGCCAAACAAACCCATATTGTTTGAACTTTTAACTATTTTACCACCAATTTTCTTCTTAATGATAGTCTTTACATTTGTTGGTTTGCCACCAACACCTTGTCTCACTGCTCGCTTTCTTTTGACCGCTGATTTAATCTGTCCCTTAGACATTCCTTTTGCTTTGGAACGAGGCACACATTTAGGATACTTTCTCTTAGAACCTTTCGCTGACTTTCTGCCACAGGCTTGAAACTTACCGTCTTTTTTTGGAGCACCAATATCTACCCAATCTCCCTTCGAGCCTTTACCAAACCATTCTTTGAGTGACATTATTTATTCCTTGCCCTTCTTAAATCTTGTTTGCCTTTTTTGAAAATGTCAACTTGAGCTCTTTTGCCCATGACTTTTGACCTCTGCTCGCCAACGGTTAAAATTTGTATTTTTCGTGCAAAAGATTTTTTTGTTCTTTTCACTTTCGCCACTGTAGCTTTCGCATCGGCTGGTGTTTTGAATTTTATAGATACGGTATCAGATGGTCGTTCATCTGTGTAAAGGTCGCTGTGCTTAGATGCTGGTCTTACTTTACCGCTTTTTGTTTTTCTTGGTATTCTTCTTTGCATTGCTCATAACCTTAATATGTTTTTTTATGATATTAGACTGTCGTTTGTGCAACTTAGAGGCATTGCTTAGTTGTTTTACTACTTTTTTTAACTTTCTCATTAGCGATACTTTTTACTTTTTCGTTTAGTGCCATCTGCTCGTTTAATTAAACCACGAGCTTTAGCAGAGGCCCTTTCACTAAACCCTAACTTTTTGCCCTGCCTAACTTTTCTTTTTATGGTACTGGCTTTTGCAACCATTAGCTAGGTACTTTTGTTCGCTTTCTTTTGCCTTGCATCATAGCACCACAGCCACGGCTTTGTACCATAACAGCTCCGCCATTCTTCATAAAACCCATTTTGTTTCTAACTCTTTTTGGTAACTTAGGTAATCCTTTGTTATCACTAGGTATAGGTTTTAGGCCTTTGACTTCGCCACCAGCCGCCTTTTTTGCACCTTTATATTTGCCACCCATTCTTTTGTACTCTTGCACCATGTAACCTGAGGCATAAGCGGATGGGAAAACATCGAACTTAGCTTTTGCTTTTGCTCTAGCTTTTCGATACAAACTTGGGTTTGCTACATTGCTTGGAACTTTACTTTTTTCAGCCATAATTTTTTAACATCTCCATCTTCTTCTTGCTTGTCTCAATCTCGAGTTCGGATTCTTAGCTGCCTTAGGAAACTTTTTCATCTGTCCCGCAGACCGAGCACAAAAAGATTTTCTTCTTGCTTTCTCTTTAGCAGTAAGATTTTTCTTCTTCGTTACTGCTGTCTTTAGTTTACTGCCGGGGTTTTCTCTACGATAACGAGCTACACCCGCTTTCGTCATCCCAGCTCCACTTTTTGTGGACCTAAAATACTTTTTAGTTTTCGGTGGGTTTTTACTTACCTTCCGTGCCATTCATTAATAGTTTTTATTAAGAACTAAAATGATGTTGTAAGCATCTCCACTCGAGTGCCCGACAGTTGTAAAGTCTATATCTCCTGTCACACCACTACCTGCGTTGTTAGGAATCCCACTAAATAAATCAAAGTATTCGTCACCCGTGCTATCTGCTGGTAAATGTATTAATAAAACATTCGAAGTAGCATCAAACTCAAGTTTGACACTCATACCAACAGTCGCCCAGTAAATTCTTTCTACACTTACAGAGGTACATGCCTGCCCAGCACTGTTTGATGCTAGGGCAGAAACATCTACTTTTTTTACGGCAGATTCACCTGTGCCATCAGAGACATTAGTGAACCGCAAAATAGCTTTTCGTTCTCCGTCTTGTATAGTTTGTGAGGCTACTGCATCTGCCATAATTTACTCCTATAACTCTGAGTTTGCTGTTCTTTCTTTCAAAGCATGGATGTAATCAACGGTTAATACCTTAGCCGCTGCGGCTCCATTTTGAATACCGAAAGATACATTCAACTCTTCATCGTCAGGTGCATTTGTATTAACTACTGTACCTGCCTCGACATTATCTTGGTAAACTCTGAACTTTTGGTCTTTTGGATTGTAAACGAATCCAACTGTCATAAAAGTATCGTCTGCCAAAGAATTTGGTAAGGTTAGTGTTGACTGTGAGCTATCTTTTTCTACAACGAAATCTATGGTTGCGGCTCCGTCAGCTTTTAAGAAAAAAATACCATCGCTCACATCTAACGGTGTGGTATCTGTAAGTTGTAGACCAGCTACTATGTCAGATTGTGTGGCATCGTTTGCTTTGAATCTAAAATAGAAAGCGATTTGTTTACCAGCCTCATACTTAAAACCTTCTTTTTTCAGTTGAAAAAAGTCATGGTCATTATCGCCAGCGGCATTTGTTATTTGCAACAAGCCACCATCACCATCAATCAATGCCTCAGCCGCACTGCCTGAGCCATCTTCTGTGGTTGTAATAGTAAAATCTCCAGCATTGTAAATGTTGAAGTCATCGAAGTATTCGTGATACTTATGTCGGCTAGGTTGTTTTAACAAACCACCTGAACCTGAGGAGCTAACATTAGTAACTCCTGATGTAAAATGTGTAGACATAAACAGCCTCCTTTTGTTGACCATTACAGACACCATGCCTGTAACATTTATACTACAGATTCAATAATACTACTCCGTATCGTTATGTGCAAACAAAAAAAAAGGACCCTAAACAGGGTCCTTTTTGTAATACTGAGTAACAAAGTGTATTACTACTTCGATTAAGCTCCTTGTGAACCGTAGACACCTCTCCAGTCGGAGAAACCAAAAGAGTATCTCTCTCTTGCTTTGTATCTAATATTTCCAGTTGAGAAATCAGGTTCCATTGAATTTTCCATAGGTGACCTTTGGAACATCTTGAGTCCATCACCCATTTCATTCACTGAGGTCAGAATGAAGAAAGCATCAGGGTCATTTAGATAATGATTGACAACATAACCACCCGGTAAAACACCAGTGTTTTTGATTGCGTTGACATCATTGTCTGCTGTCCCAGACCTTAAATCTGATTGTAGAATTCTATCAGCAACGAAGACTAACTGTGGTGGAACCACAAGTTTGTCAGGTTGTACAGATATAATTAAACCTCTGTCATCAGTAAAGGTTGAAATATCAATGAAAGCATCCTCTAGTGATGCCTCGTTTAAGTCAGCCATTGTGCTTGCTCTGTTAGCCGCTGAGCCACCACCTGCTAGTGGGTGGTCAGATGCGATTAGAGATTTGCCATCGCCACCAAGGAAAGATGATGAGAACGCATTGTTTAAAACATCTGCTCCCTTAACTTCCTTAGTATTAGCCATAGATTTTGCTAATGCTTTAACATATCTCTTTCCGAGAGAATCATAAAGGTTGTCCTCTATGGCCTCCTCGGTTAACGCAAACGCAAGTGAAACAGTCTCATGTGTATAACGAGAACTGAAACTCTCTGATGCGTTGTCAAAGCTAACACCTTGACCTTCTGATTTTACTGGTGCTGAACCAAATCCAACGATTAATACTTCTTCTTCGAAAGCTCTGTTTGAATCTTCGATTACAAAAATATCTTCGTATTCTCTATCGTACTCATCGTAATTCATACCAAAGAGAGAATTTAAGCCCGGCTCAAGTTCTTTCGCTAATTGTGCTCTTGAAATTGCCATAATTATATATCCTTAAGCTAATCCAGCTCCTTTTTGTCCCATGATATGATTTTGAATCACGCATAGTACATTAGTGTTGGACGATGCAACATCGTCATTATCAGGGTCTTGGCTAATATCAATGCACTTAAGTGGTAAAGTAGCTGTAGTAGCTCCTGTTCCAACATCTAATTGTGCGGCTGATATGCCCGACTTTGTATCCCCTACAGGAGATGACTCTACTATATCGAAATTACCAAATAGGTCTGCCACTGGAAAAGCGGCATCTGCTTGGTATTCAAATACGACATTAGGGTCATCTATTACAGAGGCGATTATATCCGATGCAGAAATACTGCCCGGATAATGGTTTTTGAAAACCTGTTCTCCTGAGGTTGGGTCTGTATATTGAACTCCATTAAAAACTCCTACTACAGGAACCGTGCCTGTTGCGGCATGTCTTCCTATAACCCCAGCTGTAAGCTGAGTTACCAAGTCGCCTTGGAATATTGGAGTTGTGGCTCCACTAGCTATTCTGTACCTAGACTGGCCACCACTATATGGTGCTCCACCCATCATTCGAACTGGCTTTGCTCCGAAAGGTGCGTTTTTATTTGCCATAATAATTCCTTAATTCAAATAATGTTTACTTTTTTCCAAAAGTAACTTCGGATTTCCTCTTAGAATCATACTTAACATAGCGACCATCTTTTGACGACTCGTTAAACATAGTGTTATCGAGTGCGGCACTTTTCGCAGATGTCTGTTGCTCATAATAAGCATTTCTTTCTTGCTTGGTTTCTACTGGTATTTTTGCTAAGAGTAGTCCATCTGTATAAACTAAACCAGCATGTCTGCCTGAATCAGCTGTTGGGTAGTCGTACTCAGAAGGTAAATCAGTACCTCTTACGAGTTCCCAACCTTCTCTAAGTCTTCTACTTACATTAGCTCTATCCTCTTGTCCCAACATAGACTCTCGTATCCAACGATACTCATAGCCTTCAGGTGGTGCAGGAGTCTCAAGTTTTCTTACTGGCCTCCATGGTTGTCTGCGAGATTGTTTATCGTGTGTCTCGGAATCACGAGAATTTCTAGTGTTTGTCACTTGCTCTTTATCGTTCATTTTGCCTCCCTTGCATCGATTTTTTGCTTTTCCTTTGCAACGGATTTAAGCCATGCCTCTTCAGACATATTGTGTGGCTTAAGTCCACGAAGGCGGTCAACTTCCGATTTAGAGAAAGTAACACCGTTCTTCTTACTGCCCTGTGTTTTTTGTCGACCTCCAACGGAGGCTGAGGCAACCCTTTGCACAGCGGGTTCGCTTTCGTTTGCACCGACATTCCCTTTTAAGTTGGGATAAACTTGTTCAATTCTATTGTTTAACTCTTGATAATACTCACTAGAGTCAGCCTCGAAGCCTTCATCTATTAACATATTATGTTGAAAGTAAGCATACTTAGTAGCACGCATGTTGTTTTCATCAGATTGGTCACCATACCAACTATTCTTCGCATACCAATCTAAAGCCTCTTTTGTTGGTTGTACATTTTGTGGCTCTTGTTGTTGATACTCTTGTTGATATTGTGGCACTTGTTGTGGTTGCTCGGCTCTTTGTTTTGCGACTCGCAACTTTTCTTTTTCGATTACAAGCTCACTTTTCAGTGTGTCTGCCTTACTAATTAGTTCTGCATCGTTACTAGCAAGAGCTTTTTTATAAAGCTCCTCTGCTTGTGTTTGTTTTGCATCTAAAGCCTCTTCTTGTTTGGCTAGTAAATTAGATTGACTCTCTACAGCAACATTACGCAGGCTAAGATTTTCTTGGTCTTTCTCAACTAGCCTTGCTTTTAGTAAAGCATTTTCTTCTTGTGTTTTTCTGTTTCTTTCGTTTAGTTTGTTTATTCTCTTAGAAACATTTTTTGTATAATTTTCTAATTCATCCTCTTTTGTCTCAACGGACTCAGGGGCATCACTTGGTTCAGAATCAACTACCTCGACCTCTACTTCGTTTTCGTTATCTTGTACTTTCTTTTCTTCTTCACTCATTTATACACTCACTATGTCATCAGGATTTAATATAGTGGCAATAACTTCGTCATCGTTGATGATACGAACTTCTGCACCATCATCGAGTTTAAACCTAGAGCCGCTATATCGTCCTATCAAAACCCATTGTTTCTCTTGACACCAAGGCTTGTCGCCAAACCTCTTAGTATCATTAAAACACAAAGGTCCCATTTTTACCACATAGGCCACTACTGTAGCCAATGCCTCTCTGTTTATTGTCTCTTTTGCTAAGACTATACCACCTTTCGATGTTTTTTTACCTGCATAAGGTAAAACCAACATTCGCCATCCTGTAGGCTGTGGCATCCTGTCGAGCACTGAGCCATCTAATTTTTCAGGGTCTAGCACTCGCTCCTCAGGACTTACATAAGCATCGTCTAATTTTTTTTCGTCACTCATTATTGTCACTTTTTTTCAGCATGTCTCCTATGCCATTTGTAATATAGTATAAAGCAGAAAGTTCACCTTGCAAATATTTGTAATGTTCCATATCTTTCAGGCCACCACTCATCATAGTTTCTTGAATTTGTTTCTCTCTGTCCTCTAAAAGTTTTTTTAGCTTATCGAGAAAATCTATGTCATTCATTTAGATTTTTTTACTTTTACTTTTTTGCTTATTTGTTTAACTTTTTTCTTAACAGATTTTACTTTTGGTTTTACATCCTCTACTGGTAAACCTTTAGCTATTCTGTCTAATTTTTTTGCTATCCTTTCTTCGTTAGCAACTCTTTTCTTTTCTTCTAGTTCTCTTTGTTCTTTTTGAGCAACTGCCTCAGCCTCACGAAGAAGTTTCTTTTCAGCTTTAAGTTTTTTTTGTGCCTCTAGGCGGTATGATGTAGTCATTTTAATTCCTAAATTTTTGTTCCAATTCTAATAATTTTAAATCGGCATTTTGTTTAAGTCTATTCTTAGACACCCCAAGTTTATCATCAGCTATAGCTTTTTGTATATCCAATCTTTGTAACTGTAATTGACTGTCTACTTGTTTCTCTTGTGCTCTTTGATTTTGTCTTGCAATAAATTGCTCTGACTCTTGGTCAAGTTCCTTGTCTCGCAACTGTAATTCAGCTTTTCTTATCTCTACTAATGGGTCAGCATCCCCACCCATACCAATAGATTGTAGAAATTGTGCTGTTAAGGCAGCTAATATTGGCGAACTAAATTGGTCTAATATCATTTGTATTTCTTGAATAATCATTTGTGCCTCTTGTGGAGAAACCATCTGAATCTGTTGTTGTACGGCTTGTATTCTTTCCATCACCTCAGGTGGCATTTGTTGTTGTGCTACCTGCACAGATAAAAACTGTAGATGTTGCATACAATGACTAACTATAAGTGCTTGTATTTGTGGATTCTGCATCACAACTGGAGTTAGAAACAAACCACTATGTGCTTGTAAATGTGCCTCATGGTTCTGTCCCTCGAAGGCTTGAGCTGGCTGTCCCATCAAAAAACCTGAATTTTCTAGTCCAGCATCGATTGGTTTAGGTGTCATATCAGGCGGTGGTTGAATTAAAGCATCGACATTATCAACACCTAACGCACCATACATTCTTTTATATGCCTCATATATGCCCAAAGGCCCATGTATCTGCGGATTAGATTGCACCATTTGTAGTAACTCTTGTGCTAGAGTCACTCTTTGACTTTGTGAAAATATATTTGGGTCAGATACAGGAATAATATCTACTTTGTCATCGAAATCTTGTTGTTTTATTTCTTGGTTCCCTGAACCAACTGCATACTCATATACTGGTGGTAAGAACTCATTAAAGACTTTGGCAAGCAAGCCGAACTCTAACTTTTGGGCATAATGTAATCTTTTGTGAATAGCACTCATAACTTTGGTGCCTCTTTCCAGCAAAGCGACAGTAGTGCCAACAGGCATGGCTTGGTTCATATCACCGACATTCATATCGGCAATAGCCGCAAATCTTTTACCTGAGTCTACTAATATACCAAGCAACTGCATAAGAACATTGCTCGGCTCTTTTATGGGTAGAGGTATCAAATTCTCTCTCAATGAACCGCCAGTAGTATCTATATCTCTGAACTCACCCGGCTGTAATGGGTCATCTTCATCCCTAATACGCATACCTCTAGCCTTGAATCCAGCTGGCAAGTTGGCTAGTGTACCTGCATCAATAAGTTGTCTTAGTATAGAAGTAGATGCTTTAGACAGACCACCAATCATGTGCGATAAACCAAGGCCATAAAAGCCTAATCCGGGTAAAAACTTGTATTGCACAAAATAATTTATTTTGTTTTTCATAGGGTCGTTTGAGTCATAGTTTCTACGAATAGACAAGACTCTTCTCGAGTTCTCGTCTATTGTTACGATGTAAGGTAGTTTAAGACCTGAAACCTCACCGTTTTCTTTTTTATCTTCGAAACCCTCTATGTCAAGAACAGTATGCACCTCAAAAACATTCCTGTTTCTTTCTTCTTTGTAACTAGGCTCAACACCTTGTATTTCATCGATAGCCTCTTCTATATCAGACATTTCAGGGTTGTAGCTTTCACTTTTTATATCGACATCGGCATAAAAACCTGCGAGCTGTTGTTTTTTTATCTCGTTTGTTGACATGCTAATTACATGAGTAATTCTCTCAGCAGAACTAATATCAGTAGCCTCGTAAGGTACTATTAAGTCCTCAGGCGGTACAAATTTTGATACTGCTCTATTCAAGGATTGGTCGTAATATATTTTTTTGAAAGCAGACCCAGCTAAAGGTAAATAAAATAAAAGTTGGTCTAACTCAGGGTCGTACTCATCCATTACATTCATAATGTAATAGTTCATAAACTCTTGAACTCGCTCTGCTTGATTTTCTGTTTCTACCGTTCTCGCACCGATTATTTCTGTTTTTACTGGTCCTTTTGCAGGTAACATTTCCTTGTAACTTTGAGCTTGGAACTGGGTAACGGCTTCTGCCAAAATCGGATGAACAACTCCTGAACTGCCTTCAAAAGGTTGTGACCTAGATTCATCAAATTTCATACCGAGGTATTTTAGACCGTCTGTGTATGTCCTTTCCCACTCACTGCGTGATTCTTTGTCACTTCTTATAGAACTTAATAAATCGTTAGATATTTTTTGCAATACATCGTCACCAAGTACATCGACCAAGTTCATGTTGAAGTCATCTACAAGTTGAGGCTCTTGGTTTATTTCATCGTCTACTAAAAGTTGTTCTTCATTTACTAGAATCTCTGCTGCCTCTTTTATTTGGTCAGCTCTACTCTGTTCAGGTTGTATGCTAACAGCTGAACCTTGTTTTTTTATGTTCTCGTCATTTTCTGTGCCTAATTGTTTTTCAATAGCCATCAGTGAATTACCCTCGGTCTATGGACAAAATCTAAATCAAAAATGTCAGTTAATTCACCTGTCAGCACATACCCTTGCCCCTCAGCAATAATACGAGCATTTTCCTCCGTATCCGTATGTATGTCAGGCCCAGTATATTCTTGACCGTTGTGTATAAATTTTGTCGCAAAAATTTTCATCTCTCAATAATACACTACTCTGTTTTTTTTCAAAAATCTTACATCTTCTTGATAATCTTCATCAAGTGATACAAAACCACCTTGTCGGAAACGCATAAGTGCCATAGTAGAGCTATCGCAATAATCATCATGGTCACCGTATGGAAAAGCTGCCATTTCTTCTATAACATCATCAGCAAAACTGTGGTCAGGTGCCCATACCATACCCGATTCGAAAATAGGAGCTACACTATTCATTCTAGCAACTTTGTCTTGCCCTCTACTCGGTGCATAAGCAGTTACAGGTATGCCCATCCTTCTTAGTTCTTGTGTTAGAGGTGTACCACTCGCTTTTGCCTCTATTAAAACACAGTCAGGTTTCCAATATCTATATTCCTCTTGTGCTAACCTTTTCAATTCGGGAAAATCACAACGCACTCTTTTAGCATCTAATAAAATTATTTGGTCTGCGTTTTCATCACCAAGATTGAATATTGCCCATGTGGTGATTGCAGAGTAGTCAGCTGTGTCTTTTTTAGAGAAAGCCGTGTCATAACTTTGTATTACATAACTATACTCAGGAACTTCGTCTTCCTCCCATCTCCGCCACCATTCTCTCTTTACTATAGAACCCTCTTCGGCAGTCGGATTTTGCATCCACTGACTGTTCCATTTACCAATAGGCAAAGATGCCTTTACTCCTAGTAGTTCTTCTTTTTTCCAAAACTCAGGCCACAGAGGTTCTTCTGACTCAGGCATAATTGCTGGGAACTCAATCAACTCCCATTTGTCTGCATTATCTTCACCTTGTTTTTTCAACAACTTGCCAACCAAATCTTTTGTGCTCCATCTTGTCATTACTATCACGATTGTGCCACCCGGCTGTAGCCTTTGTCTTGGACCTGAGGTGTACCATTCATAACAGGATTCTAGTGCCTTTGGTGACAAGGCATCTTGTTCAGATATTGGGTCATCTATTAATAACAAATCAGCACCTCGTCCAGTAATAGCACCACCTGTACCTGCGGCAAAAAACTCTCCGTCTTTGTTACTTGTCCACCTACCAGCAGATTTATTATCGGCTTGTAATTTCAAGTCAGGAAAAACCTGTTGATATTCTGCACTGTCTATTATGTTTCTTACTTTTCTACCGAACCTCACAGCCAACTCTGCTGTGTGTGTGGTTTGTATAATCTTTAAGTTTCCATGTTTACCCATCATCCAAGCTGGTAAATAGGTAGAGGCAAATTCAGATTTTGTGTGTCTAGGTGGTAGACAAACAATTAGCCTTTTGAGTTTACCTTCACCTATTTTGTTGAATTTGTCTGCGATTATTTTGTGATGTCTACCCTCTATAAAATCAGGCCAAAGATGTTTTACAAAAGAAAGAAAATCACCTTGACAACTCTCTTGCATGTTTAGTTGGTCATATCTATTTATTAGGGCTAAAGCCTCTGCCTTATCTTGTTCTGACAATATATCGAAGTCTTTGAAAGATAAATCACTCATAAATAAAAACGGGCAAACAAATAGGTAGTGACATAGTATCTGTTCGCCCTAAGCATAAGCCTAGGTTTAGTATATCTCTACTTATATTGTGTGCCAATCAGGATTACCGACAAATAACATAGCCTCTGCCTCTCTTCTCCTAATTAAACCATCTAACACTTTGCCACCAGCTTTATTCCACCTTCTTATTTCGCAAGGCACAGCATCGTAATCTTCTGCATTTAATTTTTTAAGCAAACCGGATTTTTTTAATGATGAGGGACCGAGATTGTATGTCCACGCAACTAAGGCATCGAACTGGTGTTGCATCAAGGGTACCTTGACTAAATCATTAACATAGTTCTCAAACTCTTCTATATCCCCATCGAATCTTTCATCTGCGTATGCCTGTGACCAAACATCGCCCTCCTTTACATCTTTAGTTGAACCCCAACCACATGTCCAAACACCGCCTGAGCATTTGTAACTTTCTAACTCACAACCTTCGAACTTTTTAATTAAAGATTTACCCTCTCCTGAAATATTCATCAATAGTCTCCCCAAACTTTAATTTTTTTGCCACCGTAATATTCTACAGCATGTCCTTCATCGATTAATATTTTACAAATATCTTTGCCATCTTCTGTGTAAGGGATACCCAAGATACGACCATATTTACCTTTGCCGAAAGACCTAACTTTTATTTTACCTTGACATAATTCTTCGAGTCGAGCCTTTGCCGCTAAGCCAAGTTTCTTCTCTGCTAAGTCTCTTGTTCTCGATTCAGGAGTATCTATACCTTGTAGTCTTACTCTTTGTTTGTGTAATTTGACATCGAATCCTAAATCCAAACAACAGTCAAAAGTGTCGCCATCTACGATTCGTTCTAGTGTGGCATTGTAAATATATGCCTCAGGATTGTCACTCATTTTTTGGTTCAGTAGTTACTTCACGGTAGTAAACCACTACATCTTTTAGCTCAGTAATATATCTTTTGAGCTCCTGCATATTGTAAGCCATAAGTTCATAATCAGGAATAGTCATAGCTAAGAACACCAATTCACCCTCTTGCTCCTGTATAATTGCAAACTGTTCCTCATAATTTTCAGGTGTGATTGTGAACCACTTAACAGATTTCAAATCAATCTCTCTTGGCATGACAGGTTGAACTATAGTTCTGTCAACAGGTTTAGATTGTATTTGTATATCTCTAGTTGGAAGAAGACTGCAACTGCAAGCCATCATCAAGACCATCAACAGTGCCACTGAGTTTTTCAATGTCTTCCATAATGTGTTTAGTTCCATTATTTATCTTCCTTTGCATCTCTGCTGGATTTTCTAAAATCTTAGCAGTAAGTTTATAATTTTGTATGAACTCTGTATAGCGATTTAATTCTCTTTGTGCTGCTTGGCTTTTTTCTGTCATTTCTATCAAAGATTGTGCTTGTTTTGCAAAATCTTTTTGCAAAGTTTCTATTGCCTCTTGTTGAGTTGCTACTGCATTTTCTAGTTTGACATTATTATCTTGCAGAACCTCGTTTTGTTGCCACAGATAATAACTGAACCCACTTAGTGCTAATATGATACCTATTAAGAATTGATACATTACAGTTCCTCTATCTTATAATTCAAACCTTCTGCACCACGAATCTCAACAATTTCATCCTTGTGAGTTTTGAATTTTATGTATTTATCTTGTTTGTTATAAAATTTTTTCACAACAAATGTTTGGTCGTCCTTATCGCCCCATGTGGCATTGTAGCTAACAGTAAGTTTGTAAGTGGTTATGAAAAAACTTTTCAGCCACTCCCAAAATTCGTACATGTTAGTTTGCCAGTGGGTTGCCGTCTTTTTCTAGTTCTTCTATTTTTTCTTTAAGTTCCTCTATATCTTCTTTCGAATCAGATAGCTGTACTTTTATTGCCGCTAATTCACTTTTGATTACAGAAACATCAGGTATATTAATGCTGTCTAATTCTTTTTCTAAAAAATTTACACTTGTTTCTATACCTACAAATCTTTCTTCGATGACTTGTACTTCATTTTCGTTTTCGCTGATACCACCAATTTTTGCCTCAAGGTTCTCTAACCTATTTATGTAAGTGGCACCTGTGTACCCAAAGCCAGCAAGTGTACCGACTATTGATACTAAAGCTATAAGTTGTGTAGTTTTACTTTGAAACCAATCCATTATTCCTCCTGCAACTGTGGTTGGTTTTGTAACAAGATATTCATGGTATTTATATTGTCACCTGCCAAACCATAAAAAGCAGTTATGTTATCACTAAGGGATATATTACTATATATTTCTTTTGCTTGATACCACTCTGCTTGTTTTGGTATTTCTGCTGTCCTGTAACTGTCAAAACCGGGTACAAAACCTAAGTAAGCTACAAGTGTAGTTTGGTCTGCATACTCTCCTGTTTGTTCCTGTTCTTGTTGTATTTCTTCTTGTTGATTTCTAATATTGTTAGCTATGATTTGACTTGCGATTTCATCTGCCTCACTGGCCGACACAACACCTGATGTTGCACTGCTAATGTCTCCTTGCAGATTTGTTATCTGTACTTCTGCCATAACTACTAGACCACCGCCTACACTTGGTAAAGGTATCAAATTAGTTGTGACACTACCTACTTGGGAATCACCACTACCACCACCTAAATTTTGTGACATAGATAGCAAATTATTAGTCTGCACCGATGCTGATGTAATTTGGTCACTTATACTTGGTGAACTGCTTGTAGAGTTAGAACTTCCAGCAAAGCTACTGCTAGAGCTTGCATGTGCATTAGAACTGGCACTGTTACCTCCTGTACCATAGCCTCCTGAACTAGAATTTTGCGTACCATAATTAACACTATTCGCTGCCGCTTTTATAGAATCAGCGACAATGTTCATCTTCATAGCTTTTCTATCTTTATTATCAGCAACTAACTCTTCTTCATGCAGTTCTAATATTTCTTCTTCTTCAGAAACTTCTTCTTCTAGTTCTGCAACTTGTTCTTGTTCCTCTCTAATATCTTCTAAAACTTCTTCTACTTCTTGTTCAATGACAGCTTCTTCTCTTTGTTCTCTATCAGGTCTAGCATCCATTTGTGCTACTTCTTCGTGAGACTCTTCGTGTCTGCCTCTTTCATTTTCAAACCATTCATCTAATTCATCTATGCTATCGAACTCTACAAAAGTTGTTGGTTCTTGAAAGTCATCTATTAAAACAGTTTCTATTATTACTAACTCTGATATCAAAATATCATCACCTAAAGAAAGTAATGCTTGTGGCACATCATATTCAGGTAGAGGTGCTAACTGACTTATTGGTTGTAAGTTATATGGAATAGGTCCATCTAGGCCTCCGTGTGGACTATGCAAGTCTTCATGCCTAGATGTTATGCTCATAGGTGCAAAACCATCATCATTAAAATCAAAAAATATTGGCTCATCTAATAACGATTCTTCAAATATTTCTGCATCTCTGATAATATTTATATCTGCAAAAGGGTCACCTAATATGAAATCTTCATTAGAAAACATATCATCATGTCCAAACATATCTTCATGTTGCCCATCATTTCTTTGTCCACCAAAGTTCATATCATCTTCTTGAAAGAAAGCTACTGATTCTTCTTGTCTGTAGCCTGAACAAAATGGTCTATACTGTGGGTCTTCCTCACATTGTAGTTCGTCATAAGCATCATCATAGTTTGGACAGCTTGTGCTATATAGCTGAGATAAATTACATTGTTGATTAAGTAAAGCATCAGCATAACCAGCACAACTAGAATCGTTTAGAGGGTTACTACAATCTATGCTATGGTCAGAACCATCGCTGTAAAGAGAACCACCATTTTCTAAACTTGTATTAAAAGATGTATTGTTCCAATCTGTATTTACACAACTACTTGAATTAGTAGTACCTGTATTACATTCATCGTGATATAAGTATGTATAAATTTTATTAGAGTCAGGTCCTTGTTCACCTATAAGTACATCGTGATTATTTATATCTAGTTCTCCGTATCTATATTCAAATGTATGATTTGACCATAATATTATTTCAAAACTATTATCTGAGCCGCTTCGGTTGAACTCTCTCATATCGTACCAACCAAATATCATTTTAGATGAATCGCCATAAGATTTTATTCTTGAATTACTATCTCTAATTAAATCTGTCCAAAAAGGATATAGTGTATTTTTGTATGCTGGCAAAGGGTCAGGAGTGTAGTCTCCACAATAGTCTGCATAAGCTGTGGATGTTAAACCAAAATGTAAACAACCATTCGTTGCTATTCTTGCCGAGTCAAAAGTGTTGCCATAAAAGTTAAAGTTAAAAGAAAAATCTATAGCTGGTGATATGCCATCATCTGCTATTTCATAAGCTAGTTCACCTTCAAAAGCACCAGCATTTGTTTGTAAATGATATAGAGGTTGATTAGGTTCGTATATGTATTGTGTTTGTGCTTGCAAGCAAAATACTAAAACTAACCATAAAATTCTTCTAAACATTGTCCTCTACTTTTATATTTAGAAGCAAAAGGTTTATCACTTAAAGGAGAAGATATCTTTTCTCCCCACGACCTTTTTCTCCAATTTGGGTTGATTTCTTCCATACATTTTCTTAAAAAATCTTCTTCGGCTTGTTTTCTGTCAGGTCTTTCCCAAGCGTTTGATACCCACTCTGCTTTTGCCTCATCACCAATTTTTCCATTATAAGGACAAGGTGTGCCTGCTTTCCACATAGCTGAAAAGACTCTTTCATCCTGACACAGTAAAGCAACTGCGGCTACTTTCATCCCCATATCATAAACATATTTAGATAATTTTAATCTTTCACAGTTTTCATCTCTAACACTCTTACCACCTGAGAAACCAAATATCTGTCCTTGATATGCAGCAGATAGTCCAGTTGTACAAAGGTCCTGAGAATAACTCATTATGCTAGGTGCTATTGCAGATGCAGGTGGTGCTTCTGTTTTAACATTTTGATTGATAGTTTGTACTGACTCAGATTTATTATAGTTTCGGTTAGTGTTATCCGACTTAGAATTACTTTCATTATAGTTGCTATTATTAGTATTTACATTTGAGTTACTATTGCTTTCGTTGTAATTTCGGTTGGTATTATCAGAGGTACTATTACTTTCATTATAGTTGGTGTTGGTATTATTTGTAGTTGTATTGTTATTAACAGTTTGGTCTACAGTTGAGTTTACAGTCGAGTTTGAGTTTGAGTTATTGTAGTTAGTATTAGTATTATTCGATGTAGAGTTATTGTTATTATTATTTGTATTATTTGAAGTAGAAGTCGATGTGTTGTTGTTAGTATTTGTGTTATTTGCAGTCGAACTATTATTATTGTAATTTGTGTTTGTTGCAGTAGATGTAGAAGTATTATTGTTTGTATTGGTATTATTATTGGTATTGTTATTAGTATTGTTATTAGTGTTATTAGTTGTTGTATCGTTTGAAGTTGTTACCGCCTCACAATATTCTGTACCAGCAGGACAAGTGCCAGTCGCTTGAGCTTGTATTTCGTTGCCACACCATAAAAAAACGAAAAATAGTATAACTCTATTTATCTTCACCTTTAAAACTCTTGGATGAGTTGGATGTGCCAGCATATAGACCAAACCATGCGGCTCCTGCTCCAACTATGATTGATATTAAACCTGATTGTTCTAGTGAGGGTTCAGCGAGAGCCATAAACCACATAGTAGAATAATAAAGTAGAAATATGTAGACACTAAGAAAAACTCGAGGAAATATTCTCCATGAGTCTACAGCTCTCGCTAGATGAATCCATTTTTGATGAGGATTTACATTTTTATCGTCTTCTAGTTCTCTGATTTTATCTTTCAGAGCACCTATCTCTTCGACCATAGCCATGAACTTTTTGAGGTCCATTTCGACCTCATTCCTATCCATGTCACCTCTGAATCTGCTGTCTTCGTTCATATAAATTTTGTTAATATGACCGCACCGACAATAAAAGGGTAAACGGCCCATAGCATAGACTCTAGCCTTTTAAATTTTTCTGAGCCTTCGTCTAAGCGGTTCTCTATATTTTTGTAACGCAGAGCACACTCTCTTTCGTGTGACTCTATTCTATGTAAAGCATCTTTAACTGTTGACATTGAGCTTAGGTCGTCCTCTTTTTTTCTTTACCCTGACCTCTTTATAAGCCTCGTTCACACCATCAGTTGATTTATCATCCGCTACATAATGACCTTTTGAGTTTCTAGCACGAACTAATTTTCTTTCCGTACCAGTCACAAAATCCCAAAATTTTTTAAAAATATTAATCATTTATCTTTAGCTTTTCCTACATTTAAGGCTATCCAATCGATTACCTTATAAAACTTTCTTATTAGTGTATCATCTTTTGGAGTCGGTGTAAGTGCCGCTACCAAGGATGCAAACATGACAAGCCAAGGTATGACTTGCACCCATCTAATTATATATTCAAAAAACTCTAACATTTTTACTCCTTAACCACCTAATTGTTTACTAACAGAACTAGGACTTATTTGATTACTTATATCTGACTCTAATGCTGATTTAACGGATGCGACATTATCAGAACCCATAGCATTTTCTACCCAACCCTGCACATCAGAGGCACTTAGACTTGACCAGTTTATGAAACTCGATAAATCAGATGTATCTAAGTAAACTCTACCTATTGATACGGCAAAATAATTCTTTCCATCGCTATCTGTGTTGGTATCGTCTGTGCCTTTGAGTTCGTAATGCACTTTATGCACTACATTAGATTTACCACTTTTACTAGGATAAACTTCACAGTCTGATACATTCCATTCAAAATTTACAGCCATTACGATTCTCCTTTGAGTTGTTGTATTTCATTTTGTAATACTTCTATTTGCTCTTGTTGTTCTTGCACAGCTTTAACTAAGTTTGGTACGAGAGGAGAATAGTCTAACTCCCACTTCTCTGTGTCTGAACCAACTGTTACACCTCTAGCATATTCGCCTATATCATCAAAAGCCTGTTTGTAGGATTGTGCACCAAACCCACAACCATCAGTTACTCCTGTTTCTTCTCTCGTATATTTAATAGGTTCTAATCTTGAAATTAAATCTAAACCCACTGCTGGTCCTGTAATTTCTTTATATCTTTCATCAGATTCTACTGCTAGAGAAATCGAATCTCCTGAGAGGTCGTAATCAAGTTTGGCTAAACTTGAGTTAGCATTTTTTCTATAAAATCTCATAAATCTATAGAAAGAGGCATCACCAGTATCAGAATCTAAAGCTAAAACTGCATCGTCATTGTTACCAGTTTTCTTGATGTTACAGGCCTCATTTTCGAATGTGCTACCACTACCAATACGGACTGATTCACTTGTGTTTATAACACCATCAGACTCGATAGCAAATCTTAAATTTTGACCATTAGTGTAGAAGTCAATAGAGCCAGTATCAGTTCTGAATGAAAAATCGTTAGCACTACCACCTGATTTGAGAGCATTACCACCAGCAATAAAACCATAGTTAGTTGAACCATCGGTTAATGATATTCCTGTGTTTCCTGCTCCTGCTGTTAATGCAAGAGTATTGCCATTCCAAGTAGCATTAGCCTCACCTTCTAATGTGTTAGCTGTGCCACTCCCTGTTATCAGTCTGTTGTCTGCATTGTTATTTATTGTGGTGCCACTAGCACTGGCAAAAGATAAAGCTCCACTACCGTTTGTTTGTAAAACTTGGTTAGCACTACCATCTGATGTTGGGAAAGTATAGGCATCATTAAATTTAACTACTTGACTGGCATTTATGCCAATAGCAATATTCGAACCTACTGTGCTACCGTTACCTATTAATAAATCATCTGCTGAGTCATCTAATGCTATGTAAAAATCTTGTGCATTACCGTCAAAAACTATCGAGGTATCTACTGCGGCACCATCACCTATAACTACTGAATCATCATCAAGTGTTAGTATTGAATTTGTACCTACTGTAGAACCTACGCCTACTACTAATTTATCAGCCGAGTCATCAAGCCCGACATAAAAATCTTTTGCGTTGCCATCAAAAACTAAACTGGTGTCTTCTGCCCCTGCATCGCCTATGGTTAGACTTGGTGTTGTCCCGTTGATAACCACAGGACTTGCTATAGATATACTTGAGCCATCTGCTGATAAGCTATCTAATGCAATGTCACCAACATTTGTGATGTTGGCATCGTTAAAGGATGTTGCTCCGAAAGTGTTAGAGGCCGCTGTTGAAGTAATACCGTTTGCGGCTGTTATGCCACCTCCGTCTGCAATAGTTATAGCATTGTCGCCATCTGTAAATCCAATATTAGCAGTTTGTACTTCACCACTTACTAACAAATCACCACCCACTGAGGCATCGTCTGTTACTGTTAGATCGTCTTGAACTTTTAAATCCACAGTAGATATGCTGGCAAAAGCATCTACCATAGCTCCACCTGAGCCAGCTCCGTCAGAATATATTACTTTGGTATCGCCATTAGGTATGGTGACTGTAGCACCTGTACCTTGTTTAATGACTATGTTGTAAGGTCCCGAACTGCCTGAGTCTGTAGTGGCATTTTCGATAAACCAAAGTTTAGAAATTGTGTTTGGTCCAATCGTGATAGTACAGTCAGAATCCAAAGCACCTGTGTATTTTAGGTACATAGACCTTGCCTCGTCTGTACCTCCGTCAGCTATTGTAGAAGTATGAGTGTTGGCATTGGTTGTGATGGCCTCAGTACCGAAACTAAAAGCCTCAGCTATGAGTTCTAAGTTTGTATTAGTAGTGTTACCCCATGTACCCGATTGTTCACCTGTGGCTATTTCTTCTAATCTTAAATCGTTTGTATAAGCACTTGACATAATTTAGTCCTTTTTATTTTTAGGCGGCATCTCGACCAGCCTCTATAGAAGTATAATTTGGACTTTGACTTGTTGCAATGTCTGAAAAGCTAGGAGTCTGACTGGTATCAACTTGACCATACACCAATAAGTTACCCAAACTAGCGGAAACAGAAACAGACTCAGGTGTTACATTAGCATCAGCTGTGGTTGTTGCTGTGCCTAAAGAACTGGTCATACTGAAACTTGGCAGATTGATGACCTCGTTTTCATGGACGATAACAGAACCGATGGCGGAAGTTGTGACTTGCGTGCTTGGTGAAACATTAGCTTTGGCTACGACAGAAAGTGAACCAAGACCTGATGCTATTGCCTGCGTACTTGGTGAAACATTAGCTTTGGCAACTTGCGTGGTTGAGCCTAAACCTGAGGTGATCGCTAAGGTGCCAAGAGAAACAGATACAGATTCACCGTTCCAGTTGCCTGAACCCCATGTGCCTCGTCCCCAACCGACACTCATAGATTGTCTCTAACCTCTTCTAACAATGATTTTATATTGTTAAGTTCTTCACGGACAGGTACAGTCATAAAATCTAGTGATAACATATTATCAATGTTATTTATAACTTGTATTATCTTTTCTTTATCAGACATTGTTAGATTTTGTAAAATTTTGTATAATAGGGCTGATGGAATACAAATCAGACACATCATATTTTTCTTGGGAGTTAGGGCCAGCTGTCATTGAAACCCGTGGCAATGATAGGTTTGGTTTTTTTATACCACCAACAGAGGAAAACTGGATACCAGCTACACCCTCACAAGTTTTTGATTTTGTAGCGGATGGTTCAGAACTGTCCCAATCTGAGTTTGTAAAAATGTTTGGATCAAATCTTCCTGATCTGCCCAAAGATGTCACTTGACCACCCCGAGCTAACCGCACAGCAGTATTCTTAATTTCTTCAGGAACCTCTCTTAACACATCACCAAACATGTCAATCATTTGTTTTTTGTATTTTCGAGCAAGTTTTTCTGCCTTTATAGCACCTGCACCTTTAAGTTCTTGGTTTTGCAGTTGTTTTTGTATAGCTCTAAATTGTTTATAAACAGGGTGCATCTTATTACCAGCCACTAACATTTTTGGGTGCACCAAAGCTATCTCTGCAACGATTTTTTCACCCGAAGGAGCTGTGTATTGAATGTTCAGCTTTCTATCCATGTAGCCTGTTTGGTTGATCTGTCTTTGTGAATCAAGGGTTGGGTATTTTCTGCTGATTAAATTTACTAAAGCATCTTCCTCATCGCCACTACGCACTAATATTCTTGTTCTCATAGGGTCTGTTATATTCAAAAAATTACCTTGATATTTTTCAAACGATTTTTCTGTAATTCGATCCATGCCTTTAACCTCGCCCACAGGACTGCCAGTAACATCATCTATGTCGTCTAATTTTCTCGCTGTTCTAGTGCCGAGGCTTTCTGCAATATCAGAAATTTCATCCTGAAAGCCTTTGTTAAGTTTTACACTACGAGCAAACATCTCTTCGATTGAATTCAAATCTGCTTGGTGTTTGTTGAAAATACTTTTTGTGTATGCTAAAGGTTTGTTACCAAATTTTCTGACTAAAGCCTCTGATGTTAGATTACCAGCTTGCGGTTGAAACTTAATCGCATCATATACTAGGTCTTGTGTTTTTCCTATCTTTCTTGCTGTGTCATATTGTTTGAAGAGTTCTTCAGATTTAAAGACCCGTACAGGAATATCTGTAACCCCTAAATTTTGTAGTGCTTGTATAGAGGAGCCACCACCTAGCTGTTTGAAACGACCACCGGGCATTTGTAGAACTTCGATAGGTTGTCTTTTTTTTCTGCCTACTCCCTTATATATAAAACCATCTTCCATGTTTTTGATAACATCTTGTGCAAGTTCTATTCTTTGTTGTTTTTGTTTTTTTGTTACTCCTGAGGGTTGTTTGACATCTATTTTCTTGACATCCACCACTGTGTCTGCCTCTTCAACTTTAATTGCATTTTTTAGTGTTGGGTTAGTAACCTCTGTACCTGATTTAGTTTTGACAGCTTTCTTTAAGGCAATTTTCCCAAGATTGGCTAACTCACCGACTAGAGGTATTGCGGCAAGACCTGACAGGCCAGCGATACCTAAATTTACAGCACCTTGCCCTACATTTCCTGCACTAAAATCTCTGACAGCATCACGACCATATTTTCCTGCGGCCACAACATCGAGAGCCATGCCGGGTGGTGTAAAGCCAGCACCGATTTGTGCTATTAATGGAACATTCTCTTCGTAACCAGTTACTAATCTGTCTAAAGCATCAGGACTTACTTCGCCACCTGCTTGTAGCTTTTTTATACTCTCGACTAAACCGCCTGATTGAAAGATGTCAACATCATCTAAGTTCATTAGAAGATTATGAACGAAGATATGTTTTTTTTCTAGTTAGTGGTAGGTGTCGTGCTGTCTGTTGTCTTCGTCTAGCAAGCCTTGAAACTTTCTATTTAAAATCCTTTGCACCTTGTGATAAGGGAACTGTGGATACTCAGGAAAAGAACTTTCGATTTGTTTCGATATAGCCTTGGCACCTCTGCCTCGACCAGCTAACTTGTAGATAGCTTTCAAAACTTCTTGCTCATTTGGTATAGGTTCTAACTTTGTGTGTTTACCTTCTTGGACTTTTCGATAACCGAAAGGTGTATGGCCACCGATTGAGTAACCTTTTTCTGCATAAGCTATTTTACCACCATAAAGCCTAGACATGATTTGTTCCCTTTCGAACTCAGCAAACATTGCAAGGTTGTTTACTAACATTTGGTTCGACATTCTAACCATGTCTAGTTTCATGTTTAGACCAGTTTTGGTTTTATCTTTTGGCAAGGCGACTGGTATATCACCGAACATGTCGCAAAAATATAAGGT
>Ga0098038_1000161_pt1 | contig 29196 bp, 27 predicted proteins | sample 5B_taG_FD_75051 | JGI IMG/M metagenome (GOLD analysis project Ga0098038, IMG submission 75051) | Marine viral communities from the Subarctic Pacific Ocean - 5B_ETSP_OMZ_AT15132_CsCl metaG | ecosystem: Environmental > Aquatic > Marine > Oceanic | place: Pacific Ocean | collected 2015-01-08 | reverse complement strand
TTTCTGTTGAGGGACACCAGGTATGGCGACATAATTTAAAGTTAATATGCCTCCAGACCAGGCCAGCACAGTAATTCTGACAAATGTACTGATGATTGCTGCTTGCTCATCGGCATCGGGAAGAATAGCAGCTTTTGCTTTAGCAAATATACTTTTCTTCTTTGATTCTTCTTCTTTAATTTCTTCTTCAGGCATAATAATACAGTAAGGCTTTATTATTTATACATCTATGACTGCATTACTTGGGAATGATCTATTCGTACCCCATATAATTCTTACTGCACCATCACCACCTGTAATACCAGCACCTGATCCACCTCCACCATACGCAGAAGTAATTGTACTGTCAGGATCACTACCTCTCATACCACTTCTAAGTTCAGTACCAATACCATTAGGTCCTATTCCATATAGATCAGTACCACCACCTATATATCCACCGCCGTATGCTCCTCCACTACCAGCACCACCTGAACCATCTCCTCCAAAACGATTGTAAGGTTCTGTTGGTGTCTGATATCCAGTACCATGTCCACCATTTCCACCATTTCCTGAGTATCCACCAGCACCTCCACCTCCACCTTCATATGCTCCAGTGTTTGCTTCACCACCTCGACCACCGTTACCACCACCATCTCCAGTATATGATCCACCGTATCCACCATACTCACCTTGACCAGAACCAGAAGTCATATCAGTTCCCTTACCTCCAAGACCTGCAACGGTAGATGAGTTTATAAAATAAGAATCTCCACCATCATCTCTTGTACCACCAACACCAGCAGCACCAACGACTACAGTATACGATTGACCTGGTGTTACAGATATATTATTCTTCCACCCAAGTCCACCACCTCCAGCAGCTCCACCAGTATAGCTACTACCATCTGGTCCTCCAGCACCACCTCCACCAATTGCTACTACACAAACTGATGTTACTCCTGTAGGACAAACCCAATCTGAATTACCAGTTGTTGTAAAGATAGCATCACCTTGAGGTTGGTATCCATTAATAGAATTATTGAGAGTGTTCTGTCTTGGCCATAGATTCTCACCAGTTCCTATGATTGCTCTGTTTTTTCTATTACCTCTATGTTCCATCTCCAATCCAGCACGTCCTAATCCCCATCTATTACCCTTCTCATGACACCATTCAGTCATCAAACCTGTAGATGGTCTTGTGGGAGATGCTTGCAGCAGACGTTTAGATGATCCACCAGCATTCATACTATCATCCCAACATCCAGGTGGGTCAACAACAATTAAAATTTCATTACCATTAGTATGTGCATTTGGTTGTCCATTATGATTAGGAAGCAAGGAACAACCACACACCAACCAATAGAATCCAACGTCATCAATACCTGGTGTCCAGTTTATCATACCACCAGCTTCAGTTGCTACTATTTCATGTGGATACTGTGATGGATCATCGATGTTAATCGTAGCACCAACCAATCCATTGCTACTACCTTTAACTATTCTCCAGTTATGCTCTATAGGATTTTGTAAGGTAAAGTTTAAGGTATCTAAGCACTCAATTCTTATACTATTATCAGTAATTGCATTGGGTCCTATGTCCCTTGCTCTGTCCTGACCACCAACAAGTATATCAGTACCATTAGCAGTGATATCTATTGGTAAACTCTTTCTAACAGTTGCAGGGTAGTTCTTTGCCCAGTTATCAGTGAACATCTCTGTTGTATTAGATGTTTTTTGTAGATACCTATGAGCATCTGCTGAGTTAAATCTTTCTCTACCAGTAGCATAACATGCTAACACACCTGCAACTTGAGGTGAAGCCATACTAGTACCACTAATTGCTCTGAAGTAATCAACACCAGCAGTATAACCAGGTTTAGTATCTTGGTATCCACCACTAGCATTTGGTGGGTAGACACTAGCAATATAAACACCAGCAGCCCAGACATGTGTATCGATACCACGGTTACTAAAACTTACTGGGATACTACCGTAAGCTGGATATGTGGTACTTGAATTATAATTTACTGCTGGAGTCAAAGCACCAACACTAATAATTCCTGGTGCATATGGGTTCGCTGTTCTACAATAATAATATGACCAACCATTATCAAGATACATTCTACTGTCTCTCAGGTTACCATCCATACTTACTAGAGTTGAACCTGCTTTCTCATGATGATCTCCTGATCTTGGTGAGTCATCATTACCATGTGCTTTAACTACAACTATACCATCTGCAATAGCATCCTCAACATCAGCACCATTAGATGTGGAATAATATGGAAACTCATTACCAGTCACACCAAACAAACGTTGGATCTCACCCGTTGACCAGATCGTAGTCACACCTCTCAAACCAACAGAGGTTCCAGCAGTACCATCAAATCCAATAACACCATCATCATAAAGTCTTTCTTTATACAAGATAGCACGAACATTTGATGCCTGAACACCACTTGGATATGTTTCACTGAGATCATAACCAGAACCATAACTACAGTTTATGATCGTTGGGTTTTTAAATCCAGTAACAGGATTGATAGGTTTGTTTCTATGGAACGCCCTAACATAATCAAATGCTAGTTCAGTGGTAAGATATGTTTGAGTTGTACCTGAAGTTAATACATTGATGCTGTATATGTTTGCTTCTCTTGCCCATCCAAAGTGTTTACCAGCAACCGTACCACACACATGAGTACCATGATATGCAGCAGATCCATGTTGAACTGCTGTACCATAAACATAGTTAGATCCAGGTGATGCATAACCATCACTATCCAACCCACCTATAACCTCATTGTTGTGCATAGCAAACCAATCATACTGCACAAACCTAGTTAATCCTGTCTCTTCACTTATCCAATCTGCATGATCATATGATACTGGTGTATCAAATATAACTATATCTACGTGTTTACCATCATTAAAAACATCAACTCTATCATTAACTGTACCAGTATTCCATGAAGTACTGTTTACTGTACCAGGAGTATCTCCATACCTTCTTTGTGCTGTTGTTCCACCATGATGAATGTGACCCCACTGTCTTTCGTCAGACTGACTACTACTAGTGGTAGAAAGTTTACTAAAATCTCCTAGGATACTGTATGGTTCGTAGTTAACAGCACCCATTGGTTTATTAACTACACCTTCAGGGTGTCTTAATTCTATCTCAAGGACTCTTGAATCTCTTTTGAGTACCTTTACCTGTTCATCTGTTAATTCATATCCAGTTGATCTACTGAGAGGTTTCCTTATGGTACGAGGATACCCTCTGAATTCCATGTCTGCATAGAATTCATTTAAACAAGAAGCATCCTTAACTGTTACAAGATACTCAGACATATCATGCTTCCAATGGAACGAATGTTATTGTTACCGTAATAACAGCAGCACTAGCAGTTTCGTTCCTGACCTTAGCATAGACAGTAGTTACAGGTGTAGACTCATCGTTGTAACCACATAACATAGGAGATATTATTTGAGTTGTATCACCGCTAGTGATAACCTCTGCTACCACTCCTGATCCTGGTACTGGGTCAGTTGTTGCTGCTCTAGAAGCATCAGCAGTTCTACTTGCTATAGAAGTATAAAGAGTTACCCATGCAGCATGTGATGTTGTTATTTTTAATAGACCATAAGACTTTGCTGCACCAGTAATATCTAAGTTACCACTAGCACCAGCAGCAAGACTAGAACTAGATCCACTCGCTGTTCCTCTTGGACTCAACCCTTGAGAAGAAGGGGGATCAGTCTCTTCAATAGCAGTACCACCAGCATTTACCTTCAACCATTTACCAGCAGTTAATGAACTAGGAGTATCAGTTAGACCAGTAAATACAGTAGTGCCTCCCTGTACATCTGCCTCCAAAACACCAGTAGATATTGTTAAACGACTTCCTATTTTAATACCACCAAGTACTGTTGCAGATGCTGTTGGAAGACTGTACTGTGATGTAGTACCCTGTGCTTTCCACGAAGTTCCATCCCACAGATAAGTTACCCCACCACTAGTAGTATGGGTATCATTGGTTGATGGTGAGGTGGGAAAATCTATAGCCATTAGATTGTAGGTAGTGGAATTTGATCAGGTTCTATAATAAGATTACCATCGGCATCTGTTATATCTAACCCCTTAACAGTATCATCTTGTCTCTCACCAATAACCATCCAAGAGATAGTATCAGTACAAGTATTATCTTGTGCAGTGATGGTTAATATATTACCAGAGACAGATCCTTTAACAAGAGTCCATCCAGTTTCATTAGTTGTGAAACATTGTATATCTCTATTTAATACTACAAAGGTTCCTTCAGTCATACCAGCCTTGGTATCAATATTAATCGTAGCAGTACCACCTACTAGATCAACCTTACCACGGTAAAGGTTATCACATTGTGGACCTTCAATGAATGAGTGTGCTAGATCTTTAGTAGCATTCAGTGCAGGTAATGGATGAGGTATTCTAAATGAACCACCACCCTTAGTAAGAGAACCGTATACTGTAACACTATTATTAAATATCCTTAGATTGATAGTTCCTAACAGTCCACCACCAGTGTAGAAGAGCATCGAATCATCTCCTCCACCAATAGAACTATGATAAACCCTTATGGCTGCTCCTGGTGTACCACTAGAATTTGCCCATTCCAATCCACCATCTAGATGAGTAGGATTATATTCTATATTACATCCACCAAATGCTCCATTATTATTGATTTGCAACTGAGTATTAGATCCACCTGGACTTCCACCACTAGGAGCATCAGTATATTCTAAAGCAGTACCACCTGCATTTACCTTCAACCATTTACCAGCAGTGTATGAGGACGGTGTACCTGTTAGACCAGTGAATGTATTTGTATCTGTATCTGTGGTCTGAGCTACCCAAGCATAATCAGTTCCATTCCAACTCAAAACATATCCACCAGTAGGATTAGATTGATTTAGATGAGTATCAACATCACTATTAGCATAAGTACTTCCTTGTACGTCTGCAGAAAGAACTCCTGTAGCAGCATCTATTGTTAACCTATTACCAACTTTGATACCACCTTTAACTGTTGCAGATGCTGTTGGAAACGTACCAGCAAGTCCTTTCCATGTGGTTCCATCCCATGACCATGTAACATCATTAACGGTATGTGTAAACGAACCGTCTGTTAGTTGACCTGCTGTTGAGGGAAAATCTATTGCCATGTTACTCTGGTATTGTTAGTATATTATAAAATTTGAGTGGATAAGAAAGAGAAACACCTTGTACATCTATGCTATGACCATCGGCTAAGTAAAACTCAGTACACATACAATCAACATCACTACTAGCAGAAGCACCTACAAAGTGTCCAGAATGATTACTACCACCCTGTCTTGCAATGTTCTTACCGATCCCATTAAACCTACTGTTTGTACCACTATTGGCCTGTAGAATATCTGGACTTCCAGGAGCACCACACCTTATTTTAATACCATTTGTACTAGCTTGAACACTCGTATCATTAAGAGCTAAACTTATAACAACACGAACATTTCCACCAGTGTTATTGGTGTAAGAAAAATTCTGATTGTTTCCTGTGTGTACTGTTGTTGCCATGATATCTATTCGTCTAGTACTACAATATTATAACCAAGTATATAAACAGAGGTATCACATTCAAGTTTAAATTCCTCTCCGTTAGAGAGATAACATTCCAGTGGAATAGGTGGTTGTTTAACATTACCATTGGGATCAATATCACCATGAGAACCATGCATAGCATAGTTACTTACAAAACCGTACTGTTGAGGGACAGTGCAGTACCCCATGTGTAATCCATAATGAACACGGACAGAACCATAGGTTACTTGTAATGAAACACTACCAAAACGAAGATATGTAGGATGATTATTAACATTAGTATCATTCTTTGCAGATAACCAATAGATCCTCACCCTCTGATTACCACCTGAGTTATTAATATGAGTTAGATTCCCACTACCTGTTAATACTGTAGCCATTATAGAGGTATCCTCCAATTAGATTGAAATGCTGGTGCTGATGGAGATGCTGGTGCTTCATTGACCCAGTTCGTACCATTATATTTAATAGTATGATTATTATCTAGGCCAGTAAGAACTACGTTCTGTAGGAGATCTTTACCATCATACTGCAAGGAACCACCTGCAGTAACACTCATAATTTTTTGTACATTACTATCGTTCACAAAGTAAAGACTGTTATCTGATAAGAACAAGTGTCTTACTTTATAATCTGCTGATCCTATATCAAATGCAGCATTTGTATTTGGATGTATGTGTCCAAGAGCAGTTATCTTCCAACGATCTGTACCCTCTGTGTTGAACTGAATAGTACCATTACTACCAGTATCAGTAATGCTAACGCTTGAGTTACCAACTGAAAGATTGGGACTACCTATTGGACTAGCATCAACCCATTGAGAATCAGGTGTTGCATCAGTATAATATATCTTCAACCTACCATCATCAGAATCCCACCACATATCACCAGCATTAGGACTAGTAGGTGCAGCATCATCAATAGTTACAGAAGCACCACCTCCACCAGTGCTGTTACCCATAGGTAAAGCATCAACCCACTGGTTAGTGTTAGCATCTTCATACCTAACTTTTAGTACAGCTTCGTCAGACTTAAACCACAAGTCACCTTGACTGGGTGTACTAGGTGCAGCATCAGATACAGTTACACCTGCACTAGGAGCATCAGTCTGTTCTAATGCAGTACCACCTGCGTTTACCTTTAACCATTTACCAGCAGTCAAAGATGCAGGTGTATCAGTTAGATTGGTGAATGTATTATCAACATACTCAAGAGCAGTAGCACCTGCGTTAACCTTTAGATGCTGTCCAGCAGTTAATGTACCAGGAGTATCAGTTAGACCAGTGAATGTTGTAGTACCACCCTGTACGTCTGCATCTAAGACACCTGTACTAGAATCGATTGATAATCTACTGCCTACCTTAACACCACCGAGAGCACTACCAGTAGCAATAGGTAAAGTATAATTGCTTGCATTTGTACTTAGAACCCAAGACGAACCATTCCATGTCCACTCCTTACCACTATGGGAATGAGTTTCATTTACACTAGGACTGTTTGGAAAATTTATAGCCATTTATACCTGACCCCTTGGGTTATTTATTGTAGTATCCACGAGGATATTGCTGACCATAAACAGGTCTTTCAATACCTTTCTTAATACGTGCATCATTACCACCTTCAATCCCAGTTGGTTGATTGAATTTAAGATCAGTCCAATCATGATTTACAATCGAACCAGTACCATGAGTAGCAGAACTAAACATATTAATTGCTAACTGAGTAACAGAAGTTTGTTTCAATCTAGTAGATTGAGTGTTCATTGTATCAGCAGTATCACTAGGAATATATGTACCAGAATGAACAGTCATTAGGTAGTCCTCGCACAGAATAATATACCAATAGCAGATGCACCAGATACATCATCCAATCCTGTTACTGACTGTTCAACACTTGCTACAATAACCGTATAAATTTCACTTGCACTAACAGTAATAGTATCACCTGTCCTAAACTGAGTAAGACCTGGTGCAGTTCCCACTTGTATCATTACAAAATCATCAGGCATATAATATGGACAAGGTGCAAAGGAATTAAGAAGAGGTATACCCTTTATTGGTCTATAATAATCTTGTGTTCCAGATATACCATCATAGTCTGCATTCCTATAGTAAGTTACTACATCATGATCATTTTCATAGTTAGGAGTATTAATATTAGCAGCCCATCTATCACTTAGTTGGAAACTAGGATTACTACCATCATTTCTTAGGTAACCATAAGAACTATCACCAGTACGAGTATAGAAAGAAATTCCTTCATTTAATGGTTGAGCAGTACCACTCTGATAGTTAGGGACAGACATCTCAACTTCAAGAGATCTTGCTTGGTTGCTTGAGTTGTTTGTGTAAGCAGTGTATCTTGTGATGTGACCATGATATAAATGATCTAGATCTACACCTGGACTTGTGACTCCAAATCCAGCAGTGGGTAATGAGAATGTAAAATAAGTTTCAATCTTATCATCTATAACTTGGACAAAAGATATCACAGCAAACGTATCATCTTGTGGTGACTGTGCTCTCCAATATTTAATTCTCAGTTTATAATCTGTAGGAACACTTGTTGTACAGAATGATTGTCTGTAATTATAATTGGTATCATTTGGATCTATAGTTCCATCACCTCCAGCATTGTTACCCATGATACCATCAAAGAAACCATAGAACCCTCTGTTATTTTCATCGCTGAAATACTGGTTTGGTGGGTTAGCATTAGTTCCCAGAGAATTCATAGTCTCCCAGTACGCACCAGACTTCACACACATCCTATACGTATAGCTAGATGCTCTATCAATATAAAATGTATAGTAACTATCTTTATATTTCTTAGAATTATCATGACGCATCTTTAAGACAGCGTAATGACCATTATCATTCTTCTGGAAGAACGTAGAACCAGCACCGTAGTTTGTTGTTACTATACTACAGATACCATCACCAGCATCAGTAGAAGTTTCATCTGTATTGGTTCCGAATTCTATGTTATAATCTGCTGGCGTGGTTTCAAATTCAGCACCAACACTTGCACCTGGAATAGTAAATGTTGCTCCAGCAGTCCAACCATCAGTAACATTAGCAATATCTATGTGACTAATAGAACCTCTATAGCTAGAACTAGATTGAGAATCCCAACGGTGAATTCTTAGTTTTAAATCTTTACCTGAACCACCACCTCCAGTTACTGTACCTGGAACAGTGTACTTCCAATAAGAATCCCAATAATTATAAGCACTATACCTAGGTTTAAGTACAATGGTTCCTTTCATAGCAGATGTGTTAGCACTAGCATAACAATACTCTATTACTTTGGGACCCCTATTAGAAATTAAACCTTGTCTACCAGTCCAATCAGAACCAAGCAAATTTTGACGTACATTACCCTGATGAAAAGTGTCTGGTTTATCATAACTTTCTATATCAGAATTGTCCTCCGACTGTATCCAGTAACGAGTATCAAAAGTGAATGAAGTTGTACCAACATTGGTAATGTATCCACTACTATTGTAAGGATTCTCTGTTAAAGTACCAGCAGTACCATTGGCGTTTGATAAAACTTTATTACCAACGTATGAACTACCATCACATATGTTTAATCCAGTAGCATCTACGTTAAAAGTTAAAGTATCTCCTTGATAGGTTTCAATAGTAACATTACTTGAACCTGCTTGTGGTTTAAAAAATTTAGTAGTTGATGACCATCCAGAAACAGGAGCACCAGTTAATGTAATTGCTTGACCATTACCAGCATCAGTTAAGTTTGCTGCTACCTTTATCTCGGTATCACTAACACGAATAACATAGACAGTTTGGTTTAATGATAGTCCACCAATTGCATTATCAGAAGTACCACCACTAGGAATGAATACAAGTTCAGTACCTGTTGTTAGTACATTATTATAAGGAACAGTTAGAGTATCAGTAGAAGCATTAATACTAGTAGGTTGCCACGTCTCTTGCATATAATATGCAATAGCACCATAAGCAGTTACTTCAAAATTTCTTTCTGCTCTGTTATTATCCCAACTTAATTGATTGTTACCAGCATGAGAAAATTCTGTGGTTGCTGGATTATTACTACCTTGGAAACCATTACAATATGGTTGTGCTGGTTGAGAGTCTGTTTGACCTGGCCACTTAGTACAAATAGGAACACCAGTCTTTGCTGTTCCTCCATGCATACCAAGATTACTGAAGACTGTTTCCAATGCAGTCATTACATCTGCATTAGACCATCCAGTCTGATCGTTGTTTACATTTACTGTACCAGCATTTACTGCCATCGTACTACTCTCCGATTTTAAGAACTGTTAGGGTCACTGTTATGGTGGCAGACGAACCGCTTCTATTATTTATTGAAACGTATATGTTTTCTGTCCTTGGATCATCATTATTGAATCCCATAACACCAGGTGTTATAAGAACTGCTTGATCATTTGCAGAAGTTCTGACCTCTGCTATCACACCGCTACCTGGTGCTGGATCAGCACCCTCACTTCTACTTGCATCTGCTGTTCTTGATGCAGCATCTACATATAATCTTATCCATGCTTGGTGTGATGAATGAACTTTGTAAAGAACATAACCTTTATGTCCTACAATTGTTAGGTCACCACGTGCATCATCATCAATGCTTGCTGAAACAGCATTAACATCACCTATAGATGGAGCAGTTGATCCACCTGTTGAACTGATGACTCCATTACCATCAATAGTAACAGTAGAACCATCAACCTTAACACCACCAAGAGTTCCACTAGCAGTAACACCAGCAGTAGGTAATGTATATGCTCCAGCATTAGCACTAAGGACACCAGTAGCAGCATCTATAGTAAGGTTAGAACCTACTTTAATACCACCAAGAACTGTTGCCGATGCTTGAGGTACAGATGTTAAGAAACTTCCTAGTGCAGGTGGTGTGTATGTAAAGGTGTTACCAGTTAATGATAAACCTCCTCCACCACTAGCAGTAGCATCAGCTCCTACTGTATATGCTTCACTGTTAATAGTTATCTTCTTGTTAGCACTATCCCATGCAACATCAGTACCACCACTACCAGTAAACTCTATGCTATCAACATTTGGAGTTGGGGTAGCACTATCTGTTAGATCAAGGAATGCATTTGTACTGGTTGTATTTCTACCAGTTAATGTGTAGGTGTATCCACCTCCTCCTCCACCACCACCAGTAACAGTACCACTAATAAGTTTGTTGGTGCTATCCCATGTCCATGTTATACCAGTATGAGTACCACCATTTATAGCATTCCACGCAGCATCTTTAGCCATATCATCGGTGTACTGAGTCACAGAACTACCACCTTGTCTAAAGGTTATTGTGTTAGCATCTGTTCTCTCAATACTAAGACCATCAGCACCAGAAAATTTAATTGAGTTACTAATAGATCTAATAGAATCTTGTATCTTTAGATCAGTAGAGTTAGATCCAGCATTAACTTCTGAACTTAAAGTGTAGTTGTGAATATTCTGAAGATCTAAACCTAGATCTAAAGATGAATTACTCCATGTATCAGTAGTAAGTGCTGTTGTTAAACCAGTACCAGCATTGATAGTAAACTTACCTGAATCTGTACCACTATTATCAACCAACTTGATAATCTTTCTAGCATTATTTTCTGCAGTAGTACCAGCAGTATGATTATTTACAGAGAGAGTATATGTCTTCTCGTAACTACCCAGTAGTGTATCAAAATCAGAAGAAGATGCATTGGTTGTAGTAACTACTCTATTGTTTATCCAACTACTACCGTCAGAAATGTGTAGTGCATTAATATCATCAGCATATGCTAGTTGTCCTTCCACCGTTGAAGCAGAAGGATAGTTTGCTACACCAGTATATACTGTTACACCACCAGCTCCTCCTCCAGCACCTCCAGCAGCATCAACCCACTGAGAACTATCAGTATCTTGATAGAATATCTTTAACTGACCAGCGTTAGAGTTCCACCAGAGATCTCCACTGCTAGGTGTACCAGGTGCGTTAGCATTAACCGTAACACTACTACCACCTCCTCCACCTCCTGATAGAGTTGACCAAGATGTATTACCATATCCATCACTGATAAGAACTTGATTAGCAGAACCGTTGGTTGGTGGTAATCTAAAGGTTGGGTTACCACTGTAATTAGCATGTAACGGTGCTTTTATACTTACTTTGTGTGCGTTATTAACCTCACAATATAAATCAATTGCTGCTACGTTTCCAGTACCAGTTCTTATAGCAACCACACCATCACTAAGAGTTATACCACCAGTAGATCCATTACCACCAATGGTTGCTGACTGTGATGATGTATTACCAGCAGTAAGAACAGCATTAAGATTTGGTGTAGATGGTGTTGCTTGTGCAGCCCAACTTGTATTACCAGATCCATCTGTTTTTAAGAACCAACCATTAGTACCGTTGTTTCCTGGTAATGTGAAGTTTACATTACCACTAAAGTTACTATGTGGTGCTGCTTTAATACTTATTTTGTGTGCATTGCTAACCTCACAGTAGAGGTCAATAGATGCTACGTTCCCAGTGCCTGTTCTTACTGCGATGTTACCATCCAAAAGACTAACACCACCTGTAGTACCATTACCACCAACGGTAATAGCATTAGTAGTTGTAGATCCACGTCCAGTAACAGTATTTAATGTGTCTGCTTCAGTAAATGATGTTAGATATCCAGCAACTGAATGGTCACCCCAACCATATGCTGTATTCCATTGAGGAGAACTACCACTAGTAACACTTACATGACCACTAACTGTAATTCCTGTTGCAGTAGTCTCTACCTTCTTCGTTCCCGAATGATACAACTCAACTGATGTAGAATTAAAGGTTGCTCTACTAGCACCAGCAGCACCCTTGACGAGTAAATTATCTCCTTCAGGTGATCCAAGTACATTTGCTGATCCATCATGAACGATAACGAAATCACCTGTAGCAGTATCACCTAACCTTATCTCTTTAGAATTACCAGCAACTATATGATCTGTAGATGTTAACCCACCAACAGTAATAGCAGTTGTTGTTGTAGCACCTCTAGCAGTTACAGATGCAAGTGTATCAGTTTCACCAACTACTGCTGGTTGGAAAGTAAATGTTCCATTAGCATTGTTATAAGTTAATGATCCACCACCTGTTGCATTTCCTGTGGTTACAGATAGATCTGTTAATGCTATACCACCACCGCCACTGCCTACTAGATCAGTACCAGGTTCCCATTCACTATTCGCATTGCTCCATTTAAGAACTTGTCCATCGCTAGGTGCAGTAGAGGATACATTTGATAGGTGACCAATGTTTAAAGCAGTTCCATTTATTTGTAAACCAACAGTTGCATTAAGAGTGCCTGTTACTGTTGCTCCACCAGATGTAGTTTCAAATTTCTTAACTGCACTACCAGATTTGTAATATAATTCAGCACTAGTGTTATTAAATTGTGCTGTCTCGTTTATCTTAACTGTACCACCAGTAGATTCTAATAGCAGGTCAGTATTTGTTGTTGATATTTTTAGGTCAGCACCACTAGTATCAATCCTATCACTTGTTCCATCATTATAAATCTGGAATGTGTTAGAAGCACCTATTCTAATCTTATGGTTAGAAGCAGCAAGATCTAAACCACCAACTGTAATTGTATTAGCAGTAGTAGAACCATTAGTTGTAACATCATTAAGTGTACCTGTCGTGGATCCAGAACTTACAGTTGTCCATGTAGCATTACCCGATCCATTTGTGGTAAGGACTTGTCCAGCATTCCCATCAAGTCCTGTATATGTTACAGCACCACTAGTGATAGAAGTTCCTTTAACATTACCAACAACATCAATAGCACCTGTACCAGTTATATTATTACCAGCAAGATCTAAGTTACCACCTAACTGTGGTGTTGTATCTTCTACAACATTTGCTATACCTGTAATTGTAGTACCAGATACCCAAGATGTTCCATCCCATTTCCATGTGTTACCACCAGATGAAAACACTTCATTTAAACTAGGACTATCGGGAAAATTTATTGCCATGTTATTTAACTAGGTTCTGTTGGCCAATTAATATTATCTACATCTGATTGTGTAGGAACATCTCGCAATGCTTGACGATAATTTTTCCAAGCATCAGTTACAGAAACTCCTGTCTCAAGTGCTTTTGTTACTATCCAATCTGTTTTATTTAACAACTCATCTCTTTGAGTCCTGATTAATCGCCATTTAATTTCTATTTCAGAAGGTGCAGCAGATAGTGCAGCTTCTACTTCTGCTATTTCTTCAGCAGTTAATGCGACAAGTTTACCATTTACTAATTTACAGTTGGTGGTAGGTTCACCATTTACTAGTTCACTCATTTTAACTAAAGAATCCTCCATGTATATATTTGTATAAACGGACATGTGAAGGAGCTACAAATCCGTAACCATTAGTAGTACCAAATCTAATTTTTTTTATTCTAGAACTGGCTGCGTAATCAAATCCAGGATAAGGATCAGAAGCTCCACCGATATGTTCCCATGATCCATTTGCTGAAACCATATGCCTTGGCTCGTCTATTCCATTTGAAAACCACATCAGTCTTGGTCTGTTCAGTGTAGAAAACCAAGCATTAAAATAAAGTTGCTGTGTATTGTATCCACCATCATAAACATACCAATAACTAGTGCTTTGATTGCTATTGCCTGTATTACCATAAGACTTTGTAAACATACGAGCATAACTTGTTGAACCATAGGTGTATGTTGTTTGATTATTAAGTTCATATACTTCTGTATCAATCCTAAGTTGTGGACCAGAACCAGTACCGTACTTAAAATGACCATGTATAAAATAATCTTTATTATCCTCTAAAATTGAATCGTCAAATTCAATGTAGGAAGCAGTACTGCTTGCTAGTAGTCTTTGTTCATTCACAAATTCTAATCCACTACTACTACCACCTGATGCTGCTGCTGCAGCCCATTGTGATCCACTCCATGTTAATACTTCATTAGCATTTGGAGTTGCGTTGGAAACATTAGAAAGGTCACCAATATTAGATGGTACAGTTGGTTTGTTTAGAATCTCACCTAGACCAGTAGATGCATTCCAATCAGATTGAACTTGTGCTGCTGGTATTGTAGGTTTATTAGTTAGATCAGTGTAACTTCCAGAGAATATTGTAGGTTTATTAGTTAGATCAGTGTAACTTCCAGAGAATATTGTAGGTTTGTTAGTTAGATCAGTGTAACTTCCAGAAAATAATGTTGGTTTATTAAGTATCTCTGATAATCCTGTAACAGAATTCCAGTCAGAATTTACTTGTGCTGCTGGTATTGTAGGTTGATTAGTTAGATCATTATAAGATCCAGAGAACAAAGTAGGTTTGTTGCTTAGATCATTATATGATCCAGAGAATACAGTTGGAAGAGTAACACTCATCACACCTGTAGAGGAGTTATAAGTAAGATCTCCACCAGCACTTATAGAAGCACGTGCTCTATTGGTTGTATGATAAAGATTGCTTGATCCTTCTGATAGATCATCTGTAGTAGCAGCAGAAAGACCTGAAGGTAAAGCATCAACCCATTGGTTACTACTACCATCTTCATATCTAACTTTCAATTTAGCTTCGTCAGATTTAAACCACAAGTCTCCGTTACTAGGAGTACTAGGAGCACTATCAGATACAGATACAGTTGCTCCTATTGTAGGTTTATCAGTTAGATCATTATATGATCCTGAGAATAGAGTTGGTCTGTTTGTTAAACTGTTATAGTTACCATCAAATAATGATGGTGTATCTGTTAGATCATTCCATGACCCAGAAAATACAGAAGCAGGTACGAAAGCAAATGTTCCATTAGTATTATCATATGTTAATGACCCACCACCACTAGCAGCACCTGTTGAAACAGAAAGATCTCCTAGTTGAATACCACTGCTACTAGTACCTACATTATCAGTACCAGGAGCCCACTTACCTTGTGCTTGACTCCACTTAAGAACCTGTCCATCTGAAGGTGCTTGGTTAGAAACATTTAATAGGTCTGCAATGCTACTAGCAGAAAGAGTTGTTAGATATCCTTGACCACTATGATCTCCCCATTGATATGCAGCATTCCAATTAGTAATATTTCCAGAGGTGATACCACCAGCAGCAGAGGCAGCAAATACAGGATCAGTCTCAGTAAAACTGGTTAGATAACTTGATAGATCTGGTGGTGTGTATGCAAATACACCACTAGTATTATCATAAGATAAATTGGGAGTACCAGCATTCAATGTGAATACAGATAGATCTGATAAAGAAATTCCTCCACCACCTGAACCAGATAAATCAGATGCTGGAGACCAAGCAGAACCATTCCACTTTAATACTTGTCCTGTTACTGGTACAGCAGCAGATACATCTTGCAGTTCTCCTATCTTATTAAGACCAAGAGTAGCAGGACCAACAATACTCCATGTACCATCCCGATACATGTCCACTGTCTTGGTACTATTATTATAAACAATAGTACCATTCTGTACTACTAAATTATCTCTCTCACTAGGTGTCTTGTTAGGTAGTTTTAAATAATTACTTGCTACAACATCAGCACCCAGAAGAACATTACTAGTAACACTAGTAGCAGTAAATGATCCAGTAAGTTCTAGATTACCAGCACCAGGTTCAAATGTAAACTTAGAACTACCTGCTAAACCTCCACTAGAATTATACTGCACATGATATGTTGAACCACCAGCAGCAGGTGTACCAGCACTAGCACCTGTGTTTGGAGATGTTGAAATACTTGTGACTCTTCCTGTACCATCTACTGTGATGATTGGTATTAAATTTGAACTACCATAAGTACCAGAAGCAGCACCAGTTAACCCAGACATACCAGCAGCACTACCTTCGTAGGTTCCAGCATTCAATGTTCCTGTTACTGTTAGTGCAGCAAAGGTTGGACTAGCAGAAGAACTTAGATCCTGTGCAACAGATAATGTTAACTTATTATCTGTTCTTGTTACAGTAACACCTGTTCCAGCAGCAATAGTTACATCCTGAAGATTGTTAGCACTATCAGTAAGACGTATAACATTTTCTGTAGGTATAGATCCATTAAATACACCATATGAATACTGAGTGTTAGTAGAATCTACTGTTATTCTTTTATTAGTATTGTCTAATAGTACAGTGGTTGCTCCAGTACCACGAAACTCTACAAGACTAGCACTGCTTATATGTGAATTGCTAACACCATCAGTTAGTGTCCATCCAGTATACAATGCTGGTATTGCTGCCCAACTTGTATTGTTACCATCTGTTGTTAAGTACTTACCAGAGTTAGCAGCCTGTTCAGGTGCTAAAGCATTGAATGATGCATTGGTAGTTGTCTGTCCAGTACCACCATATGCTATACCTATCGTTCCAGCATTCCATACACCAGTAGAAAGTATACCAACTGATGTAAGACTAGAAGAAACAACATTCGGTCCTAAAGTTGTCTGACTTAGTACTGATGACCCATTGATCTGATACTCTTTTGTGTTAGCAAGATTAAAATTTTCTGTAGTATCCCAACGGTCAAACGTATTACTCCATAATATACTATGATCTGTATCACCCCTCAGTATAACTCCACCACCAGTAGCAGCACTATCTGTTGGTAACAACACATCATTTAACTTAATAAACTTATCTACAGAAGAGATAGTTTGTACGTTATTATATGTTGTCGTTCCCTGTACTACAAGGTTACCTGTTACAGTTATTTGTGCAAACTGTACAGGATCACCTGTTCCTACTGGTTGTCCTATTTGAATTCTATTCTGTGAATCAACAGTTACACCATTGATTCCACTGTATGTTGTATTGGTGTCGGTAGTATTAATTGTTATCGTTCTACCAGACTGTGTTACTGCAGCAGAACCTGTTCCAACTATACTAACATCTCCATCTGTATAGTTTGCTCCATTAGCACCAACACGTGTTACTGTATTAGTATTGGTAAAAGATGAATTGATAGTAATCCTATCACCATCTCTAGTTAAATTAACATTAGTACCTGCTACCAGTGCTACTTCAGAATCTGTTCCACCATTAGCAAGTAACTTAATTACCTTGTCTGTTACTGCATTAACAGCACCATCTCTAGCAGTAACTTGATACGTAGTATTGTTATCAGTTAAAGGTACAGATGCCCATTGCAATCCATTAGTAGTACGAGAAATAACCTGGCCAGTAAGTCCTGTATTTCCTCCCAACACAATAGAACCATCGACCTCTAAATTCTTGGTCGATGGTATCTTAAGACCCTCTACTGCGAGAGTAGGTCCACTGCTATTCTGATTTACGAGTTGATCAACTCTAATTCTGGACATTATATATCTCTAGATATTCTCCATCAAAGGTATTTAGCAACTATAATTTTTCTTTAATCTCTTTGGTAAAAGTAATTCTTTGTTTCCAATTAGAAAATGATCTTGTTATTGCTGCATTAGCATTAGCAGGTGGATTTTTAAATTCAATAGTCAATGGATCTGGATTTGTATTTGGTAAATCTCTCAACCATTGTCTCCAATCAGACCAACCAGCACTCTTTAAATGTTCCAGCATTTCATATGCATCAGATGTTATAAGAAGGTTGTCTCTGGTTACCTTATTGTTAACAGTCCAGTCACCAAACTCTGCTACTAATTCCTCATCAGCAGTACGTTGAACTGCTGCTGCTGCTGATTCTTTTTGTGCAGTTATATCACCGTATTCATATTGCACCCAGTTCTTCCACCAAGTGATCTCAGTATCAGTAAGTTTCTCTTCTCTACTTGGTTTAACACCATTAGGAGCATAATCAGGTGGTGTTAGTTCTACATAATTTAGATTAGTATCATCATCATACTCCACAAGCCAGATACCTTCAAACTCTGGTTTAGTACCATAAAGATTTAGATTACCATGAGCAGGTTTATTATCTACCATAATAAATCCGTCATTAGGTAAAGCACCTATCATAACTCTGAATTTCATTTGCTTCCTTCGATAATACCTTTGTTATTATTTAGAGTTTCCTTCAATATATTAGGGACAATCTCTTGTGCTTGTAGCATAACCTTAGTTAATGTCTCTGTTTGTTTAGAGTTCTCATTTCTAAATGACTCTACAGCAGCACCAGCCTGTCGAGCCTGTTGTGATGCTTCTAATATTAAGAAGGGCAACATACTAATAGTACATTCCCACTCATCTATATCAGCACCTGTCTGTGGATTCTTTCCTTTGATCTGAGACCAGAACTTACATTCAAATTGCACACAATCCTTTCCAATCAAAGGACAAAAATTACCAGATTTTAATTGCATAATATTTAACCGCCTGAAGGATCTCTCCTACAAATTATAACATCAATGTATTGAACATTCATATTGATGGTTCCAGCAGTGTACGAAGGAGTTCCAGATAAATTAACATTACCTGTACTAACAATAGGTGCTGGAGGTAGATCTGCACTACCACTAACTCCACCAGTTATATTTTGACTGATATTAACACCACCACTAATATTTAATCCACTAGTATCAACCTGTAATCCAGAAGAGTTAACAGATATATTACCACTACCACCATATGTATATCCACTAAGACTAGCGTTTGAGTTGATGTAATGTGAGTGTCCTGAACCACTACCAGCACCGTCAGTGGTATGAACATATTCACCCCTTACAACAGTACCATCATCCCAACGAGCAGTACCATATCCACCTGGTCTGTAGTAATTATGCCAGTGCTGTCCTCCCTGACTCTGACTGATACCATGATTACTGGTTGATAAAGTACTAGTAGCAGCAGTACCAGCAATACTATAGTTCATATTACTATTAGCATTAGCATTACCACTGATATTTGCAGACCCACCTATACCTGTACCAGAAGCAAACTGTGCATTGATACTACCATTGACTGCATAGTTGTCGTTAATAGCAGAACCTGATGGCCATGATGTAGACCATGTTCCACCACTAGCAGCAGTCATACTACCAATACCAACGCTACCTCCAGTATTGATACTAGAAGTAAATGTTGAGGAGAATGGATTACCACTACCTGATCCACCACCACTACCACTAACTACTCTGAGAGCATAGTCATTAACAGAAGTTTCTTTAACATATCCAGTAGGTGCTGATGATTGGTAACATAATATCTTAGTACCATCTGGTATATCAATTCTTTCAGCAGGGAAGTTAAATGATGCATTAGTACCACTGCTTCTCACCATAGTCACGGTTGTACCAGAGACACTTAAACTATCAAAGTATCTACCATCAAGACTCAATTCAGTTGTAGCACTACTATCATTCTTGATAGCCTGTATCATTCCAGTAGTATTATTCCAAGTCATCGAAGCAATTGCTACGTCTTGTGTCTCGGATAATCTATATCTACCATCAAGATCAACTGTGATGCTACTCTTATCAGTACCAGATCCAGGAGTGTTATGTCCATAACCTAGTGTAAGAACACCATTGGAAGTATCCCATGCTGCATTGTCTATGAAATCATTTTGCTGTACATACCTAGAATCTATATTGTGTGTATAGGTATCACCATTACTGACTGATAGGTAGAGAGATCCATTAGCCCATGTAAATGCATCAACCCTAGTATCACTAGAAGTAATTGGTGCATACAATGTATCAAGATAATCTAGGAAAGTCTCTGTCTCTATGGTCATTGACGTTAGATCATTCCTACCCAACGTTAGTACTTTTCTACCTGCATGATATCCAGGTGGTGTATTGGTTGGGTCTGTCCAAGAACTAGTAGTGATATAAGTGTTTGGACCTTCAGATGTTACATAACGACCATCTAGATCAACAGTAACATCAGCAGTACCATCATTAGGACTTAATGCTAGGACACCTGTTGAAGTATTAAAAGTAGCAGAAGATATCTTAGCATCAACCAATCCAGACTGACTAGCATACTTGGTATTAAAATATGATTCTAAGTTTGATACAGATACTTCAACATCAGATAATGAATCAGTTCTTTCTAGGAATAGAGTACCATTAACAGCATTATAATAACCTTGACTAACGTATGAGTTTGTATCACTAGCACCAATAGCAAGTGTAGTACCAGACTGAGCTAGAGTTATAGAACCACTTGCTTGAATTGATATGTCTCCAGAAGCAAGAGCACCTCCACTAGTGTTAGGTCCAGTTACCTGTAGTCTTGTTATTGTATTGGTGTCTGTATCAGTAGCATTGATAGTGATATCACCAGTTCCAGCATCTCTAACAACTGTACAGTTACTTCCACCTTTTAAATTTACTGAGTCTGTACCAGTACCAGTACCACCTGCAACCAAATCAAAAGAAGCACCACCAGTGATACTACTACTTTGGAAATCATATGTATGGTTACCATCAGAACCACCTCCACCAGCACTTCCAGTGAATGCTAACTTACCAGCAGCATCATCATATGTGATAGTGATGTTGGTGTTGAGGGAGTTGTCCATCATCCCTGCAACAAAATCTTCTATCTGTTCTTGAGTTAGGTTTGTATTGTTAAAGTTGGATCCAATAGTTATGGTGTTACCAACACGACCAATAGTAATATCATTACTCGATGCAAGTGTAACATCATCATAGTTATTATCACTATCTTTTAATCTTATCTTTGCAGTGTTAGAACTAGGTCCATCTTCACCAGTTAAATCATATGTTAAGGGAGTAAATCCACCACTCGAAGGTAGGTTGTCCCAGAATATAGTACTACCATCAGTCTTCAAGAACTTATTTGCTGCTGATCCAACAGTAGGTGCTAGTGATAAAAATGCAGAAGCAGCAGTAGTTTGACCAGTACCACCTTTTGTTATTGGTATAGTACCACCGTCCCAAGTACCAGAAACATTACCACTAAACGTTCCATTCACTGCACCAATGTTACCAGTGAGTGTTAGTGAATTAAAAGTAGGTGAAGAAGTGGTTGCTACTGTCTGTGGTATAGAGAACTCAGTACCAGTAAGTGTTATACCTGTTCCAGCAGTGTATGTTGTGTTGCTAGAACTTATCTCTATAGTATTTCCTGTCTGTTGTATAGTAGAAGCACCAGCAGCAGTAAATACTACATCACCAGATACTAAAGTACCACCACTGGCTTGTAACCTAGTGATGGTATCATCATTAACAAAGGTAGAATCAATTCTTATCTCATCTGTAGCACGTGTTAGTGTTACATTATTACCTGCCTTTAATACAACTGATGTAGTGTTTGCTGATCCAGCAGTAGATATTTTAAGTACTTTTCTATCAGCAGAAGGACCATCCTGTGCTGAAATTGATACTGAATCTGGATCTGCCCATACTAATTCAGAACTAACACCTGCTTTTATAATTTGACCAGCAGTACCTAATAAATTATTATTTAACTTAACAGGACCACCAACGTTTAAGGTTTTACCAGAAGAAACGGTCAAACCTTCAGGAAATTCTACAGGTCCATTTCCAATTTGATTAACGATTTGATCAACTCGTGCTCTAGACATACCCTAGCCATAGTACTATCGTATATATTTAGACATTAAAAAACCCCCCGAAGGGGGTTGTTGATATTAATTTTTTTCCTTACCGTCTAAAGAATCCAGTTCTCCACCTGGTCTTGTATCAATATTGATATCACCAGTGTTGGTAATCAATCCATCTGCATTGAATGTAATAGTATCATCACCCATTGCACCTTTGATATGAATATCACCGTCTATGGTTAGAGGATCGAAATCTATATTACCTGTTATCCCATCACCAACTGTAAAATCAACTGGATCTATACCAGGAATAGTAGTTGGGAAATTGATAACATTACTATCCATATAAGGAGACTCCAACTTAAAGTTGTGCTCTGCATTCTTTTTGTAGTACTCGTGTGTGTTATCTGTACCACGAATAGGAGTAGTAATTAACAACTCCTTAACATTGTTAAGTGTATCAACTAGTAGCGTGAGATTCTCTTCATGCTTCTTGTCTATTGAAGCGACAAGTGCTTGACGTATCTCTTCCTCTGCAGCTTCTAGGTGCTTGCGTATAAGTGAACAGGACATATTAGTTTCTTAGTTATGGTATCTAGTATAGCACAAGATTAATCATCTTGCAACTCAAAAAGTTGTGAAGAATGCATATGCTATTAGTATAGCACATAATTGGCCAAGTACCTTATAATATTTACGAATTGGTGTACCAAAATACTGCTGTCCTATCATCAAACACTTGTGTGCAGGGGATAGTAAGTAACCAGAGTACTCTGTTGCTAAGAACCATACAAGATACTTAGGTCCGAAAATTAACACAAGAGCAGATGTCATCCCTGCATACTTGCTTGATGATCCCATGATCCACGCTGCTACCATACCTACAAGAGTCACAGGTATAATCATTTCTGGTGTTGCTGACTTAAGATATACCATGACTGGTTCTTTAATCAATCCTACTACACCACCTAGTGCTAAAACTATTGTAGATATAATTGCAAACTGTTTATTGATATACTTACCCCAGTTCCAATCTTTACATAACCATGCATAGTAACAACACATAGCAGCAAACCAAGGAAAGAATAGGATTGCCCCTGCTTTACCTACACATAATAAGAACCATATCGTTGCTATGAATGGAGCCCAACCTCTTAATGCTCTCTTCCAATTAAAGTCTTGTATTCCATCCATGTTAGGTAATACACTTTGAGGATCTACCTTACTAAAAATATACCACCAAGTGTATCCAAGACATATAAGGAGAGGTGCGAAAGTATAGTGTAGCATCTCTCCATACGTTATACCTAGTGCTGCCATAGGAAGAATGATTGTCTTCTCTAATGGTGACCACCAATAGTAATGATGTGTGGAAAGATAATCTATGATACCAAATTTACTTCTTCTCTTTTTATCAGGTGGTGCTATAGCATCTAGTAATGGTGCTGACAATGCAACTCTACCTGGTATTGGTAAGACTCCTCCTATCAATGATGTAATAATAATCATGATGCGAGCATCTTTTACATATCTTTTTGCTAATGAATATACATCATTAAGCACATGATATTCTCTAATGTATCCACCTAGTATCATAATACCAAAGATGTAACCCATGTAGAGTTCTTTCTGTGCTATTGATTCTAATATTTTAATCACAATGCGTCCTCAAGTGACTGAATATACTCTTTGTTTTGTCTGCATACACCATGTACATCTATCTCTTGATGTAGGTGTGCAGAGGTATGAAGACCCTCTATCAGTAATAGTACTGCTAGTAGCATCATTGGGGTAAACCATAGAGGATTACCTATAACTTCACCTGCTTTTTTCATCGTGAATAAGGGAAGAAGTATTCTTCCATCATTTGATTAGCATTTACCTTACCAAAATTACTACTAAGGTATCCTAATATAGGATCAAGTTTCTTCATGTAAGTATCAAAGTCTTCATACTGTGTGGTGTCCTCACCAGTAGGTTGTGCTTCATCAACTATACTACGATAGGTTTCTAGATATTTTCTGAACTCAGGTAGATAGTTATCAACCTCATCAAAGGTACAGTACCTAACAAAAATATTCTCTGAAAAATGGTTGCCCATCTCAAAGAACCGATAGTTTTTCTCTGCTTTAGGTAAATTGGGTAAAGAAAACAAAAACTTTTCAACTGGATGTTGGAAGTCAAATACTATGATGACTTTCTTCTCAAAGAAACCCATGAGATCCATCCCAAAACAAGGAAGATAACTTCCTGTCTTAGGATACATTACATTATTATAGATATGAGTCTTATCGCTAGTGATATCAACCCTTCTAGACTTAATAAAATGTGGGGCAGCATAGGTGTCTGCCGTCATTGTTAGATCATCCTTGTTACACCAGTTACACCACCGAGATTCAAACTTGAACTCAGGGAATATATCATCAAGTGTCTTCGTGTAGTTCTTCCACAGATTCATTATATTTATCCCAAGGATGTACATACTCAGAACTACCAACAGCAGACTGAGGTACAGCAGCAATCACACGACCACTAGGTAGTCTGATTAGAAACTGCTCTCCTCCTTCAATTTTTGTTAGGTATTCTTCGTATCCGTTTTCAAATTCTTCATGTGTAATTTCAATCATACCATGCAGCACAGTTGTTTTTCTTGTAGAAATGAAATGGAGTCGGTGCATCCACCTAAGTGGACTCTATCAGCACCATCCTCATCTAATTGTATTTGAGGGAACGTAGCACCCTCACCAAATACATGAGTAAATTGATCTTTAGTAAATTCTTTGTCTAGTTTGTAGACCACATGTGGTAAGTCTTCAAGTTCACACACCTGTATAAACTTATCGCAATAAGGACAACCTTCTTTAGAATAAATCGTAAGCATCATTCGTTTTCTGAAAGAGCAAGAGAGTAATCACGATCAAATAACTCTATGCCCTTTGATGTGAGCATATGGTCATACATACCATCAAAAATTTTATTAGGAATGGTGCATATATCTGCTCCTTGTGCGAAACTATACTCAACATCAGCTACTGTACGTATAGATGCTGCTAGTATCTCTGGAGCTGGTCTCTTACCTCGTTGGTTTTCTGTCCAGTATGGACTCAACACCTCTCTAATCCTTTTGATTAGACCGACACCACCAAATCTCTGGTCATCTACACGACCAACGAAAGGTGATAGGTAAGCTGCACCTGCTTTAGCAGATAAAATAGCCTGAGAAACAGAAAAAATCAGGGTAACATTTACTTTGATACCCTGATCACTCAATTTTTTACAGGCACGTAAACCCTCTGGTGTACAAGGAACCTTAATAGTTACCTTTGGTGAGAGATTAGTGTAGTATTCTGCTTGTTCAAGCATTTCTTCTGCTGTGTTTGCAACAACTTCAGCAGAGATAGATTCTAGTTTAGGACATAGTTGTGCTATCTGAGAGATAACATCTTCTTGTTTCTTACCTGACTTTAGAATCAACGTAGGGTTAGTAGTAACCCCATCAATTAAACCAGTATCGTAACGGTCACAGAGGTCTCCGACAACCGCACTATCTAAAAATAATTTCATCACAAAATTGCTTGACTATCTATTTATCTCGGTTCAACTTTCTGAACCTCTTCCTTCATATTATAGTTCAAAAGATAGTTTTCTGTCAATACATAGTACCCAACGATGTCGTTACCATCACAGTTCCAACCATAAGCATCAACTTTCTCTTCCTTGTTATCAATTCTAAATTTTTTCTTACCACCTAAGTAATCGTGGTATCTTTCGTCTAAGTTAATCATTGGTTTGCTGGTGATGTTAGGATTATAACACATATAGTATGTATATCCTAGCCCATCTGACTCATCTTAAATTTTTCTTTAGAATCTCCTTCTAAATTCATGGATATTATCACCCTTTTACCCTCTGTAGGAGGTACATAATGGGGTATTAGACTAGGGAATACTATAAGTGTTCCTTCCTCTGGTTGTATTGCATCATTACCTAGCATGAGAGGTGCTGCATTGTCCTCAACATCAACAAAATATACAGCAGAAAGACAAGAAGGAAAATGATTATGAATCAGAGTCTCTTGACCCTCATCATAAGTCATTGCCCACATATTATACAGACTAAAATTTGCTGGTGTCTTCAGTATATACCTAGCAGCATACTCACATGTGTGTTTAGTAAACTGTATTAAAGGATTGAACGTTCTAGTGTTATCAAGGTGTAATGTGTAGAGAGAATGCCACGTTGTATTACCTTTCTGGAGGTCAAAACCTTCAGGCATCTCCTCTCTTAGTTCAAATATTTTTTCTCTGTACTTCACGTTCTCTTGTTCCCAGATAGGAAACTTAACAGTGAATACATCTAGGTCTATACTTACCTTTTTAGCAGTAACATATAGATTTTTACCTGCTTTATGTACTTTCTCTTTCGACATCATAATTTATGATTACTCTTAAGATAGGTGAGTTGGAACCTAGCATTTGAAATGAGCAAGTTGATGGGAATATAGTCAATTCACCCTCATTTGCATCCCAAAATGAACTCTCTTCAAAGAGATACTTACCACCTTTAGACTGAACAATGTAAACAGCAGTCAAAGCAGCTGGCCAATACTCTTCCTTCAGAGAAGGTTCGCTTGGATCAGTTGCTGTTGGTATTAGTTCGACTGGTTTAAATTTGTAATCAAAATTCTCATTGATAAAATTTGTAACCAGTTTCTTAAAGGTATCATATGCCCTACCATCAACGTCACCTCTAAGAATTTTATCTTTTAATGAAATATTCCAGTTGTAATCATCAACCATCATGGCTGAATAATATATTTGATGCTTTCTAATTCTTCCTACTTCGTTAAGTTTCATGGTTAAAATAATCTTTACGGTAATACCTACCTAGTATGTTACTATTGTAGTATGCTGGTGTACCATCATCCAATGTTTCTTGTAGGACATTATTTAAAAATAATTGTCTTGTCTCCTCGTAGTTTACTTTCCCTTTAGTGGGTTGAAGTGCTAGGATTTCTCTCCTAAAGAGGAATTTTCCAATATTTTTAATGTCTTCTTTAAGCTCTGGAGAACTTCCGTAGTACTTTTTCCAGTCACTCTCAGACGTAACCCTTCTTTTGCTACCTCTAGGCTTTCTACACTGGGTAAAGTATTTACGTCCGATGTATCTCTTCCCAGTTTTCCTATTTGTAATCCTGTAGACAAAACCGAAGAAGTCGCCAATATCATCAGAAGTGAAAGCTGAATCTTTGTATACCCAGGGGTTTTCATAAGTTCCCTCTTCAACCATTTCATCATTTTTATATCTCTAATCATATTTATTCAAGCAATCTCTCCTCTGTATGAGCACCACACTCAACCAGTGCTGCTTGTGCTATCTTTAATGCTTCATCACTAACATCACAGACAGTACAGTCACGGTCAAGATTGAATGCTGCTACAGCAGTAGTTCCAGACCCACAGAAAGGGTCAAAAACTACCCCATCTTTAGGGCATGATGACTTGATGATTCTCTCCAGCAATTTGACTGGTTTTTGTGTAGGATACTTACGCTTATTCTTCTCTGATCTAGAGATAAAATAGATATCATCCCAGAAATTCTGGATAGGAGACCCCTTAGACTCTGATAAATATATCTTTTTGTATGGTAGGTTCTTACCCCAGTGAATGAGACCTTGTTCGTCTAGTTCTTTAGTCTTATCTTCTTTAAATCTCCACCCTATTTTTGGATTGTAACCATTGTATTCATAACTATGACCAGGTCTTGACTTCTCACCAGTCAGTTTACCTAGTGCATAGAACCCTTTCTCATCCTTATTCTTAAATGAGTTAGCTTCATACGTAGCATCTAGTGGTTGGTACTCAACATCAAAGTATGGGTCACCCTTACGAAAGGTGAGGATAGAGTCAACAATATTACCCCAACCCTTCTTGATATTATTTTTAGGACCAGACCTCTTCCATGAAATATTGGTGTAAAACTTACCTCTAACCTCTTTAGTAATGTCACCTAATACCAGTGCATTACTATCAAAGTTGTTGTGGCAGTACAACCAACCGTTTGGTTTTAGTGCTGCAAAACAATCCTGTATTACAGTAGCATACCACTCAATATAAGCATCGGTTGACTCCCATTTATCATCAAAGGAGACCTTTTTGTTTTCTTCAAACATAAAGAACTCCCTATCGAGACCGAAGGGAGGATCGATGTATATTAGGTCATATTTTTCGTCATAATTATCGAGGTTTTCAACCCTCTCCTTTCTCAATTTGATCGTCATAATGATTTTCCCACGGATCGGGTATTAAATTCCTTGGTCTTTGTTTCTTTGGAAGAACTCCTTCATGCTCGACTGCACGTTGGGTGGTTCTGGGTCTTTGATGCCTTTCTTCTTCTTCCAGTCGTTGTGCATCGCCATCATCAACCAACTCTGAGAGAGACTCTTCGGTCCATTCATCAGCAATTCTGTGTTCAGTTTGCCGTGAGCTTTCATACCTAGGTACTCTTCTCTCCACGACTCGTCTCGTTGTTCGGGTTCTGTACTGTGAGTCATAATTTAAAACCAGCGAAAGTATCTTTCTTAACATCTTGTTTAATACTGCCTATCATGTAACTTTCAACCTCTGTTTCTTGTGGTGCTACTTGTAACCCTTTAGAGGTTAACCAATGTGCAGTCCAAGGAAGTGGATTGTTCGCTAATGGTGTATCGTATATAGGTTTCAGTCCCATAGATTTTAACCTACGGTTAGCAGTCCATTCAACATATCGTTGTAAAAGTACATCATTTAAACCTATTATACTACCATCTTTAAACAAGTATTCTGCCCAATCTTTCTCCTCCTCTACACAATCCTTAAACATTTGATACACATTCTCTTCCTCTTCCTTAGCAATATGTACCATCTCTGGGTCATCACCTTCCTTCCACTTGTTTAGGATGTTATTAGTTACAGCCATGTGCTGTGACTCGTCTCTTGCTATCAATGATATGATCTTAGCAGAACCTTCAAGTAACTTAAGCTCACCAAAAGCAAAACTACAAGCGAAAGAGACATAAAATCTAATACCTTCCAAAATGTATACATTAGCAACT
>Ga0098038_1000160_pt1 | contig 29222 bp, 32 predicted proteins | sample 5B_taG_FD_75051 | JGI IMG/M metagenome (GOLD analysis project Ga0098038, IMG submission 75051) | Marine viral communities from the Subarctic Pacific Ocean - 5B_ETSP_OMZ_AT15132_CsCl metaG | ecosystem: Environmental > Aquatic > Marine > Oceanic | place: Pacific Ocean | collected 2015-01-08 | reverse complement strand
TCCATGTCGTCCATGTCGTCCGCTGGCTCTGCGTCGGCTGACACGTCAATATCAAGGTCAAACTCATCCGATAGTTTATCGGCAATCGCAGTAATAATGTCCATTGCGACTTCTTCTTTATCAGCCTCCATACCCTTGTCATCATCCATGGCGTCCATTTCTTCTTCTTCCATCATGTGCTCTTCTGCGTCACGACCACCATAGGCACCGCCCATGCCCTCTTCCATTTCATCGTCGCGCTTATACATTCCCATGCCTTCGTCCACTTCTTCCTCTTCCAAAGCAGAGACAAAATTCTCGGACAGGGTTCCGATACTAGCTAACTTCATCATGCGACGGATTTGCGCTTCTTTCAATAACTTGCTCATTGTTTCTAAATCTCCTAATGACCACTAGGGCGGTTACAATTATAAATAGTACACTGTTTAACTAATAGCCTAAAGTTCTGGATGTTCTTCAGCCAAAATATCAAAGATGTCTTCTATTTCATCATCACTTAAGGCAAATTTTCTCTCTGTTTCACGCCCATCATCAATGAGCTTTCTATTCTTATTTAGTATGGTTCTGCTTTGTTTTCCATTATCTAGCAAATATTTATCCAAAAAAGACAAAACATTCTCGTCTTTATCCAGATACCCCGTCATCAAAGTTCTGAAAAAATCTGCTTGCGTGATCCTGTCGTGCTTGAGTCTTATCTTTAATTCAGCATGCCTTTTATCTGTATCATAAAAGACTATCTTTTTGCCCTCTCGCCCATACTTGACTTCGCTCATCAGAATCGTTTCCTGATGTGCGTCGAGCTTTCGTACTGACCTGCCGAAGTTTGTTTCACAAAACACGCCTTGGTTTGCAACTCAGTTATATTTCTTGCGCCGCTGTAGGATAGCCCGCTTTTTATTCCAAACTCAATCTCTGAAAGTGTTTCCCCAACTGCACCCTTGAGTGGTACACTGTGTGATACTCCCTCAACAGACCTGTAAGTACCTCGCCAGTCTCTTTGTGCGTTCTTGCTAGCCATTCCCCTATACTGCTTTCGCAACTCCCCATCGACTCTTATTGTTTCAACAGGAGTCTCATTTGTCCCAGCCAACAAAGACCCCAACATAACGAAGTCTGCACCAGCAGCCAAAGCCTTGACAATATCGCCGCTATTTTTGATACCACCATCTGCGATTAGCGTAGCATCTCTGTCGGACATCGAGCAATCTATCACTGATTGCAAAGTTGGCACACCATGACCAGTCTGAATTCTAGTCGAACATATCGAACCTCCACCGATCCCAACACGAATAGAATCCGCACCCCAGTCTGACAAAGCGTTAAACCCCTCAAGGGTAGCCACGTTGCCAGCCATAATATGGAGTTCTGTGCCGAACGTATTTCTTAAAATCTCTAAGGCATATCTAACTTTTGAATGATGTCCGTGAGCCACATCGATACATACTAATTTTGCCCCAGCTTGAGAGCATTTTCTAACCCTCTCTAGCATATCATCACCTACGCCGACTGCGAAGCCAACGCCTACCGAAGTAGCGCCATCCCCACATTCACTGACCAATTTAGCTTGTCCATCTGGGGTGTTATACCTATGAATGACCCCTAAGCCACCATGATACGACATGCTGGTAGCCATCTTGCTTTCTGTCACAGTGTCCATGGGGCTGGAAATGATTGGCAAGGAAAAGGTGCCCACGCCTTTCAGTCTTTGTCTAATTTTAATTTCTGACCTTGAACTAATTTCTGAATATTGTGGGGCTAGCAAAAGGTCATCGAAACTAACCGTCTCACTCTTCAAATTCACCATACTTGTCCTCCAGATGCTTTTTAAAGTCTTCTGTGATTTTTCTTGCTTTGGACCAGCAATCTGGACAATAGAGACGGACAACCTCTTCTGGTCCGTGAACAACCACATTCCAAGATGTCACCATGCTCTTGTCCGTCTTGTCAAAAGGCTCGTTACAAGTCAAGCACTCGTCTGGCATTTTTCCAAACAAGGCGACTTTCGCTGCAACCTCTTCGTTGCCATCCTTTTTGGCTTCCTTCTGCATCTTTCTTCTTTGTTCCCTATTCATACTTAATCTCCAGTAGACCCAAGAGCACCATCTCCACGGTCACTAATTGTGATTGGATACCAGTCATAAAGATTATCCTCTGGTGTTTCCATAAAACGTGCCTGAACAACAGGGATCAGAACTGCCTGAGCGATCTTCATACCACGATGAATGTCCTGCGGGCTGCTCCCAACATTGTGAAGATTTACAAACACCTCTCCGTCATAACCAGAGTCAACAACACAAGCGCCAACCATAAGTTGCTTCTTAGCTGCATTACCACTGCGGTTCATGATTTGAAGCATGTATCCGTGTGGGATACCGAACTTCAAGCCAGTGGAGAGAATCTTACTCTCTCCCTGCTGAATCGTTGCAAACTCCCCATTGTAACACAAATCTAGTCCTGCATCTGAAGGATTGGCTCTCACCGGCTTGTAGTCACAATGTGGCAAGCAATAGTATTCGAGAATCATTACTTTGCTCCCTTGATCGAGTTGAAAACATTTACAAATTGCTGAATGTCCACATCATTCTTCATCATGCGATAAGCCTTGACTGCCATACTAATCTCGTCCTTGGTGAGCCAGCCCTGCTCCTTAAATTCTTCACGAAGCTCTCGCTTCTGCTCCTTGTAAGGCTCCATAGCATCTTCGATTGTCTTCATCGATTTAATATACTCGATCATCTTCTCAACGGTTTCGTCTCGCACAGTCTCAACGATTGCGATTTGATTATCATCAAACATTTTTACTCCTTTCGTAGTAAGATAACATGGTTTAAAAAATATGTCAAGCTAAGCAGCCTGACTTTCCAGCAGCATATGACGCAACTTCATGACAGCCAACTCTTTGTGCTTTGCTTCGCACATGATATCAACGTCTAGCCCATACGTCTCAGGATACTCCCAATACGAATCAGAGTGTGCTTGTGGCTTAATTTTAGGATCATTGTGTTCAACACTTCGAGATTGCGAATAGTGAATCACTGGTCGCACATCACCCCATGTTGAGGCTGCAAGCGTCATGGCTTCCTCTTGGGTCTGCCCCCCATCACAGAATTTATGGTGATGAATATCATGAACAATTGGGATTCCAATTCTTTTGTAAACTAACTCGTACAGTTCTCGCGTTGAATATAAACTAGCCTTGTCATCATTCTCGACTGTGAGGCGGGACTTGACAGAATCAGAAAGCCGCCCAAAGTTGCGACAAAAGTTGTCACATGCCATTTGCTTATCGCCGTAAGACGCCCCAACATGAATATTGATCTTGGCATATGGAGATCTTGGTAAGCCCATCTGGTCAAATGTCCACCCATGAATCTCCAAATCTCTGATTGTATTTCGAATAATCCTCTCTTCAGAGCTTGTAAGTTTGTTGAAGGGACCGGGATGTGAAGTAATCCGGTGTCCATGCTGCTTCGCATAAGCCCCCGCTTTAGCCAAGGCTTCACAAATAGCTTCATAATCTGGCAAGTCTTCCCAAGCATACTCCGATGCCCAAGGGAAGAGGTTGGACGACATCCGATAGAACTTGAACCCGTTTGCTTCATTCCACTCTAGAATCTTATAAAGATCTTTTGCGTTTTGTAACCCAAGCTCCGAAGCATAATCCAAGCCTCGTTTTTGAAACGTCCTCTTGATCATTGAGCGATTTGTTGTAATCCTCTCTGTGCCCTTGGGAGCGCTGCCCCATTCACACGGATAAGAAAGTTGCATATTAACACAAGCGTAGCCTAAGTTCATAACACCCCCAAGTTCACTATTAATATAACACAGAACCTTGAAGCGGTCAAGCCAAAACCCTAAAATTAGATCTTAAAGATCGCGTGCTGAAGCCCCACTGCTCACTGTAATCGAGACGAGCCATATAAGGTCTATTCAGCGCGACATGATCTTTGTCTGGATCGACACCCCAACATCGAATACTTGTTGCGGCATTGTTTTCGTCTGTGACCTCTAAAATCCAATAATCTTTTCCTGCTCTTGTCTTCTTGGGAATCAACTTTCTTGGAATGAACCAAGTCACCATAAGATCTCGGTCGAACTCACTAATCGGAGGGACAGCCATCTTCTCCAGTTTAGCTCGTATTTCATCATTCATTACTTTATCTAAAGGAAACTCGCCTGTGAGATTAATCGTAAACTGTATCTTTTCCTCATCCGAGAACTCTCCTTCTGGTGCATATGTCTCGATGTTGGCTTCAAGATTTTTGAGCTTTCTAGGTCTATCAACTGCAATTGCTGACCAGAAGTGTTTACTACCTGTGAACCTATCGTCCTGCAATGGATCAAGGGCACCACTGCGAACAAGAACATCAAGAGCCCTTTTGTTTAATTTAGAATAGACAATGTTCTCATTGAATAAAAACTCTTCTACACTTACAAATGGGCGGTTGTCAACAACCTGCTTAATCGCTGACGCCCCGAGCCCCTTAATGGCTGTTAGAGGCTGGATTAAGGTCAAGCCATCATCAGAAATCTCCCATACCTCTCCAGAAGTATTTACATTTAGCTTTGCAATATCAAAGCCATATTTCTTAGCAATAGTGACAGCCTTTGCTTTCCTAGTCTCTGGCTCCTTGTCCAAGAATGCTGCCATCCAGCACTCTGGATAATAGTTTAGTAGCCAAGCGCACTGATATGAAATCATGGAATAACTCACGGCGTGCGATTTATTAAAACCATAGCCCGAGAAGAACTCAAATTTTTCCCATAGTTCATCAGCCTGCTTTTTGGATAAGCCTTTCTCTGTGCAGCCATCGACAAACTTTGTATACAACTCCTTCTTGACTTTGGCTGCTTTTCCAGTTCCTTTCTTAGTTAGAACTTTTCGAAGCATGTTGCCCTCATCAAGAGATAGATCTTTGCCAAGACGATGAGCTAATGCTGCAATCTGTTCTTGAAAAATAAGGAAACCATAAGTCTCCTCTGTTACATCGCGATATTCATCATTCGGATATTGAATGTATTGTGGAGATTCTTTGGCTTCTACATAATCGCGATCAACCTTGGCGGATAAAGGTCCGGGTCTAAAAATACTTGTGATAGCAGCAATATCAATAATACTAGTTGGCTTTGCCATCATACAGAAGTTTTGTGCCCCATCCTCTGTGAACTGGAAGATGCCAGCCCACTTGCCATTCTGAAAGATGTTTTTATAAATATCCTGATCGTTCAGATCAATTTTATCAGGATGCAGATACTCATCATAGAACTTTCTAACATCACTGAATGTTGGATTCTCAATATTATGTTCGCGGCGCAGTACATGTCGAATCGCACCTTCAATCATTCGAAGCGTAGACAAGCCAAGCAAATCAAACTTAATGAAGCCCATTGGCTCAAGGTGCCTGACGTTCTGACCCTCTGACCAAGGAGTCTGCCTAACTCCCCCACTGTTAATCAGGGGCATGTATTGATCGAGACCCTCAGCAATCACAACGCCGCCTGCATGTCGCGAGCAAGATCGAACTTGCCCATGCAACGACTCAACGTGTGTTTTAACATGAGGATACTTATCCAGAAACCCTCTCAAGCTAGAGCTATACTGCATTACCTCTTCAAAGGTGGGGATATACATTCCTGCCTTAATCCCGTGTGCCTTCTTCGCTGGTCCGGTAGCCTCGCCGATCATAGCGCCTGTTACCTTATTTACTTCAGTAAATGGAATATTATAAAACTTGGAAATATCCTTAATAAGACTGCGAAGCTGTAGAGTATTCCAGTTAGAAATCGGAACAACGGTGTTATCGCCCCATTCCTCAATAAGAGATTCTTTTAGTTTCATGGGTTCTGCAACATCATAGTCAATATCTGGATAGTCTGTTGCATCTGCTCTCAAGAATCTTGCAAACTGAAGATCATACTTCATAGGGTCGATTTGTGTAATCCCGAGCACATATGCCACAAGAGAGCCTGCCGCTGATCCACGACCCGGACCTGTTAGCATGATCTTGTTAGCTCTGTCAACAATTGCTTTCATCGTCAAGAAATATTTTGAAAACCCTCGATCATCAATTGTGTGTAGCTCATCTTTAAGCCTTTGAACATACTCTGTGTCTGTATGCAAGCCTAGAGTCCGAAGCGCATCAATGCTAATTCTAGCCAGAGCCTGTGTTGCAGTAGCGCCTTCTGGCACCACAAAGTCTGGTAGGCGCACTTCGTTGTCTGGCATAAAGTCTTCGATACGCTCAAAGGCAATCCTGTGCGTCTCTGTAATAGACTTCATAACTAAGTCGTCGCTATAGTCCACACCCTGTAAATTGCTATATCTTTGGTATGATTCCCACATTTGGTCACCATTCTTGGGATATAGTTCACACTTAAGATCTTCTGGCTCTGGCAGTTCCTCTGACAAATATTCTGGGCGTTTACCAAGCCAGCCCAGACGCTTGTATAACTCTCGGTCTTTCCAAGCGTCTGGACCGGGGTAATGGCTGTCGGCTGTTGATATCAGTCCAATGCCAAACTCTTCATGAATTTTAATAATAAATTTATTTAGTTCGTGCTGCTCTGGAATGTTATTCCATTGAAGTTCTCCGTACCAGCGGTCACCAAAGATATCAACCATGCGACGGGTAGTTTCGCGCATGGCTTCAAGGACTGCCTCATCCCCCTGTTCTCGTTTTTCCCAATAATTTCCAGCGTATACTCCCCCAAGACAAGCAGAGGCTGCAATGACGCCCTCTGAATATTTGGCTAACAAATCAAAGTCCATTCGCGGATAACGATAATAGTTATCACCCTGATAGCTTTCGGAAACCATTTTAAACAGATTGTTAAGACCAGTTTGGTTTTGAGCGAGCAGAATTAGATGTCGCCGCCTGTTGAGGATATTCTTAACAGCCTTCTTTGATGCTTCTTCGTCCTCTACTGTTGCGCCTGATGCAGCAGCCTTCTTTAGCTTTTGTTCCGCTTTTACTCGCTCATACTCAGCTTTCCAATCTTTAATTGACGGCGTAAAGTAAGCTTCAATACCAAAAATAGGCTTAAAGTCTTTACCATCTGCCTGCATCTTTTTAGCGTGCAAAACTTGGTGAGCAAGCCCATTCATATTTCCATGATCGGTAAGCGCCAGTGCAGTGGAGCCATTTGCGTATGCAAAATCCATGTGCTGTTGCGGATATCCAATCGCATCAAAAATAGAGCCTGCAACGCTGTGTGCGTGCAATCCAACAAAAGGAATGTTTTCCTTATTCATCATCATCTACCCCCATGAGATTCCATTCTTTATAGTTTAGTATATAGTTAGGAGGTCGCTCAACCTTGTGACGATCTGGCGACCCTAGAAAATTACAATAACTTTCCCAAGTGTCTATGGCATAATACCAAGGAACTTGCCCTGTCTCTTCTAATATAACATGTTTAAAAACTTTTGCAAGGTCAAAAAAGCGTGCCGAATATCTTTCTTCAACTGGAAGCTTTGAGGTTGGGTACTTACCATCTTTTAAATTTTCAGAGCTATACAGCCCCGTGCCTTTTCTAATCTCGCGTCGAAACTCAAGGAACTCGTCTTTACCGAAGGTAAAGCCTAAATAAGAGCCGTCAGCCACTGTTTTTCCCTCGTAAACCAAAGCAAAGTGTTTCTGGCTTGATATTGTTTTTCGATATGGGCGCACTGACTCTGGATTGTAAACGCCATACGGAAAAGAAACATAATATTTATTTGGTGCAACCCACTTAGACAAATTTGAGCCAATTCTAAAAGCTGTGAGGGAACCGTGAATTACAGACCATGATAAACAATCTCTTTTTCCATGATCCTTTATAGACAAGGGTACATAAAAAATTGGAATCCTTCTTTGTGATAAAGATGAGTTTCGACCGGGCTCTTTCCCGAAGAAGGCGGGATCCTGAACAAACTCGCCCACTCTGTGTCTCAAAAGGGGAGCTACATCGTCATTAGCTACGATCCATATAGTTTCGCAGCCTGCATATGCACACTCCATGACGGAGCGCTCTATGGCTGTGTAATTGGGTGCTAGGGGCATCAAACAATCACTCCAATCCATCTGAAAATCTAGCATTTGTCCAGCTACTGGAATGATACCGGCTAAATGGAAATAGTTTGTAGACATTTAGTAATTTTCCCCATATAGCCCTGTGGCTTAGTGCCACGGTAAGTTTTGATAATCTCTTCTGCCCCTCTAGTATCCAAAATTACCCTGTCATCATCAGAAGTGGAAGCTAAAACGTTTCTCCCAACCTGCCTCTCTACAGAGTCGAGCTTCAGGGCATAATATTTATATTTGTCTGGATTAAGTTGATCTCTTCCGTTCCTTGCCCCTCTGATTCCCGCCTCTTTCATTAAGGTTTCTACTTTAAATCTTACATATGTATCAGAAAAGCGGTAGTCGTTTAACTGCTCTTGTGTCATTCTTGAGACACAGACAACATCTTTTTTATTGTGATTGCCGTCTATCCTATCTGATGGATAAAAAATGACCCGCTTTATAGCAGACCCAGCAATATCATCAATGAGATCCAAGCTGTGAGTGGTCCCAGAATGCACGTTAATCCAATCAAAGACATCAAACGCTTCCTTTGATCCGTCACTCTTTTGCGATATTCCCTGTATTTGTCTGTCATCGAAAATCCTCACTTTTTTATAATCAACGATATTTGTTTTCCTAGTAATTATGCTAATATCATCCCCGAGCCTAATTGATTTTACCTTATCGCCGTACATGATCTTGCCAGATAAAGAAAGCATAAAAAATAGCCGCTCCCACATATCTCTCTTTGGAGGACCGACTTTTTTACTTCCACCCAAAGTTATTAATTCTTTTGGCTCCAGTTGTGTAACTATTTTATCAAGATCAAAATAAGGCTTGAAATAATCAAACCGAAAAGGGATATGTGGCTCAACGTAAACTAATGGCGCTCCTGTATAATATGAGTACAGGAGCGCAGGCAAGGTCGCGCCTACAATTAGTTCATTATTGGACTCGTGTGTTCTCATGACGTTTGATCATTTCAAGAATGGTGCTCTCATCTTTTAAACCAACAGACTGCTCCACAAGCTCACCATCTTTTAGGACCGCTAAAAAAGGAATACCCTTTACGCCATACTGCTGTGCCAAAGATCTGTCATTGTCAACGTTTACTTTGCAGATAGTCGCATTAGATTTCTCAGACACTCTCTCTAAAATTGGGATCAAAACTTTGCAAGGTCCGCACCAGTCTGCATAAAAATCGACAATTGTAATCCCATTGGCGGTTTCCTCTTTAAAATTAGATTCGTTCAGAATTTTAATCATTTTCCCTGCCCTCTGTACTTTTTCCTGTAGCCTTTGGGAGTTGTCCCATTAGACCCCTTGTTCTTAAACTTTGATCCTCTCCCGTTGCCAATAGAGGTTTTCTTTATTCTTCGCTTTGGCGACCAAGCATTAGTTGTTTTTGCCAATTTCTTCTCCTTTAATTAGTATGTCTAGTTCACCACTCTCATCACTTGCTGCTAAATCAGTGTATCCACCAATCAATTTACCTTTATAAAATATCTGCGGCACCGTTGTTTTGCCAGTTGTCTCAGCGAGCATCATGCGTGCCACGTCATTATGGGATACATCAATCACTTCAAAATGAGCACCCTTATACATGAGCAACATAATGGCTTGCTTACAATACGAGCAATAGTTCGCTGAATATATTCTAAATTTATTCATCATGTTCCTCCTCCCTAAAATTACCACTATCTTCAATCAAAATTTTAACTTCATACATCCCACTCAATATTTTCCAAGGCTTTTCTGCCGATTTCTGAACATTTGTTTTGAAATGTCGCCTTAGCCATCGATCATGCTTCCAGCGGTGCCACCAAGATGTTTCCTCTAGTTTTGGCACTACTATAATTCCAGACTCCGTTTTAAGGAACAGGGTCTTTTTCATTTTTAATACTTCGATAAGCTCCAACTGCTACAGGAAATAAGCCCTCTGCAATGTCCAAACAAGCCTCGGCAACCTTTTGAATCTCCCACTGTGCGCCCTCGTGAGTGCGGAGGTCAACAAATTTTAGAAGATTACTAAGATTGACCGTGCCATAATACTCGGTATACATGTTCTGAGGCAAAACGCCTCTTGCCTGTTCTCTACAAATTCCTGCTTCGATAAGATTGTTATAAAACTCAAGGCAATCTTGATGGTGCTGCTTGAAGCACTTAGTCGCACTTTGACAAATGAGATTGCGCGTGACCATTGGGTCTATCAGTTCTTCAGTATTACTAGCTTGACGATTGGACTTGTGTTGCGTTCGAAAATGCTCTGGTTCATAAAACTGGATATTTATATCTGTATACCTACGAGAGATCTCATTATAACTCCAAGTTCTGTGTCTGTGGTGCTGGCTTCGTACAAAGAGTGGCACAGTAAACCGAAAAGTAATGAGATTGTGCTCAAACGTGCTCGTATGCCGATGCTTGACCAGATAATCAACAAGCCTTTTGTCTTTCTCATCTAAAGCCTCCTTATGCTTACCAAAACTAACGCGGGCGCTGTTTACAATGGTTAAGTCGTCGCCCATGTGGTCAACTAGGTCAACTCTACCAATTCCATCTCCATAAAGATCAATCGTTTTCAACTAACACCTCATCAAGTCGTTTTCTATATTCTTTTACAAGACCCCTGTGGTGCCATCGAGATTTAGGTGTTCGTGACCCCTGTAAGGATGCCTTGGTATGTTTATTAATTTTTTCTGACAGTTCTGCTACTCTGTCATCAAATGGTAGCTCATCTTTTGCAAAACTAATTTTTCTGCCACCATCTGCGGGTTTGGCTCCCTCGTAGGCATCGTCAAAGAATGGAATATAGAACTTTCGCCCCTTCTTGGAAGAAAAGTAGTCTTCTCTTTCTTGAGCAGTCGCGCCGCCCAAGGATACATCTCGCGTTTGAATTGTCTCGCCGCCTTCAATATATTCAAAACGGAAAAAGGGCTCGCCTACCTCCTCAACTATTTTTGAGCCCCATATAACTGCCTCCTGACCAAACCTTTTCCCTAAAAATACTGCATCTTCGCGTGTCATGTTTGGCACAATAAAGGAATTCTCAGGACTGCCAAACTTGCCTTCAATTGGGATGAAACCATAGTTTAAAGATGCAAGCTTGGCTTCCAGTTTTTTATTAGCTCTCGCATTAAATCGCTTAGATGCTGGCTCTCCGTCAGGATTTTCTGCCGTTAGAATACCCATGGTATCAATTGATGGCACCATCCCCGTCATCATTTGTCTGACCCGAGAAAACCCTGATTCATTAATAAGGTTCATGCGCTTAGCGCTTTTAACCTCGTTTATTAGTTGTCTTAGGGTATTCTCAAAAGTCATTTTTATTATTCTCCTTCAATGGAACATAAGATGTGGTTCTCTAATACTAAATAGAATGTTTCTCCACTAAAGTCGAACTCTTGAACCAAGTGGCGCGGAAAAACAACCACGTCGCCATCTTTATATTCACCATTACATGAATGAGCCTCTTTTACAACCCCTATGGCGTGTAAAGAGTCTTTCGGCTTGTAATCATCCGGCAGCAAAACAATTGTATCTTCAGATTCTGAATCTTGGTCTCGAAGCTCAACTACCATGTGTCTATTTTGTCCCTTAATAAGCATTAAAGCCCCCTATCGCTAATATATTTTTCTAAAACATTCTGATGAATTTGATATTCTTCATTTTGCATAAATGATGTGCAAAGTTTACCACAGTTTTTGCACCTGAATCTAACTGCAACGTTGTCTCCTAGCATCGCCTCAATGTGCCCCGTAGGGTAAAAAGAGTGCTGTGTTCTGGCACAGTCGCTCATGAGGTCATGCCTTGAGATCAAGTGATTAAAGTTCATAACATCTCCGATATATTATCTTAACAAGTTGTAAAGAAAATGTCAAGAAATTTACTAAACTATCTCACATGCACCACCTGCACAAGCTGCCTGCTCAGTAAGTTCTGTGTTGTCTTCGGTCTCGATGACATTTGTGAGATCGATTGACTGAAGGTGTTGCAACATTTCAGAATAGTTCTCTTCTGTACAGTCTTCAAATGGTGCCTGCTTGTAAGACCCGCCATCATGGGGTAAAACTGATAGTCCATTGTAACAATTTCTGTTCTCCCACATCCAATCGCGAACCTTATCCCACTCGCCCTCTCGAATGTTAATTGTTGCAGATACGTTGTGAGTATTTTGCCCTCTACGATGCCCTTTTCTAACCCAATTCTGACTAATATTTTTTACTCTTTCTAGCAATTCAATAGCAGTCTCTGAGCGCAGTATTGCTCCTTCGGGCGCTCGCTGGGGTGCAGAAATCACCGCCGTGTCATGAGGTCTAAAGTATTCGTCCTCGACCAATTCTGGATGATTCACTGATAAATAGTTATAAATTGCCTCGTTCTTGCCAACCCTAATACGCCGAATATAATAATCATGGTGCCAAGCATGAATACCCGATGAAGTGCCCAGCGTTAGTGATGTTGTACCCGCTGGCTTAACACATGTGGTTCGTGATGCCGTATTTATGCCCAAAAGCTCAGCGACGCGCGCGTTCTCCTCTTTAACTACCCTTGCGCCTGCCGCCGTATCCAGATTAAGCACTCTACCAGATGCAATTCCAGTCATTGAAACACCAATTAGTGCATCTTTCTCTGTCGTTCGCTGCCACACTGGGCGTAAGTAATGAAAATCAGTATATGAAGCCTGCAAAGTGCCGATAAACGCTGCTGCTCGTACTCGATCTTCGTACTCCTCTTGACTGGATAAATCTGAGACATTGACCTCGGTCAAATTGCAGAATTGATAGGGTCGAAGGGCGATCTCGCAGCACGGATTTGTACCCCAATCTTTATCATTAGATAAGTAAATCCCCGGCTCGCCTGCGCCGGAAGCCCTAATTCGTTCCCATAGTTCAGCAAAGTATTCTTCAGTGATCAGGTGCCGAAGTAAAACCGCCGAATTGTTCGCTCGACCCCTTTGTGGATTAGTCTCCCACCAGTTGCCACTTTTGCACGAGATCATCTCGTCATCATCAGCCGAAAACAGGGAAATAAGAGCAGCACGCCTAATACCACCTGCTAAGACTGCATCGGCAATGTGACACATGATATCATGACATTCGATTGGCGATAGCTTCTCGCCATCCTGCTTGGTATTAAGAATTCCAGCAACCTTGACAAGACATTCCTTGAGCGGCTGGGGTCCGGGCGCTTTTCCGCCAGATGTCACCAATCTAGCCCCTTTGGGTCTGATGTCCGAGAAATCGAAACGTAACTTGGAGGTTCCTTTAAAATAAGAATACATCAGTGCCTTAACTGCATCAGCCCAACCCTCTATGCTATCCGCTATCAAAAAACGTCTGGTTCTTGTTGACTTGGGTCGATTAATAACAGGGAGCTTTTCAACATGGTGGCGCTGCACAGAATATCCGACTCCTGTCCCGCCTAACAACAAGAACATCGCTTCAGCAAAAGAACGAATATCGTCAACCGGCATATATGCACAATTGTAAATACGATTTGGGGCTACCTCAATTGGTTTACCACCAAACTGCATAGACCGCATCGATGGTAAAACTTTTTTATCATACACATACTCGTAAGCCGCATCGATCTCATCTTTCAAATGAGGGTGCTTCTTAATATGCATGGCTTTGTTTCTATCTACAATTTCTTCATAAGCCTCTCTCCGTTGTGCTTCTGGCAGATATCTAGCATATTTCATGTATACGGTGATGTCCGATAAGATCTTCGATGCGATTTCCATTCTTAATTTGCCCCTTTAACTTTAAATTTCTTGTATTTGTCTTTTAGTTTTTCGCCTTGCGACTTCATGTTCAACTCGACTTCTTCTCTGGATACCTGTTGTAATACTTTAATTTTCACATTGCTAGTATCCATTACCATCGGGTATATCAGCCCATCAGGACCATTTCTATTTTTGGCTATGAACATTCGCCCAGTGTTAGCAACCTTGTCGTCAGCAGTCCTCGAAACTGAAAAAATGAAATCGGCTACAAAGCACTTATTGAAGGCTTCTGAAATAGATTCCATTGTGATGACTTCGGCATTTAAGCCACTACGGTTTGTCTGTGATGCGGTCCATAATGGACACTCAGCCTCCTGTGCGATTCCTCTTAGCTCTTCGTAAATAGTTTCCAACTCATGTCTTTTCTCTCTTAAACCAGAAATTGGTCTTAATAAATCAGCGTAATCTACGATAATCATATCAGGTTCAATACCACGATTTTTTAATTTGTCTAAGTGAGATTTTATTGAATTAGTAGATGCTGATTTGGTGGGATACTCTTTTACAATCAAAGAGCCATCTAACTCTGTTACCTTTTCATAAATCATCTCTTTAAATGAGAAAACATCGCCCAGTGGAACCCCCGTGATACAACTGTCGTATCTTGTACCGATAATGGTATCTGAAAGTTCCAGAGTGTAGTGGACCACTGTTTTGCCATTTTTTATAGCTTGTGCCCCGAGGTGGACAAGAACCATTGATTTTCCTGCACCAGTTGGTGCAATCACGACGCCAAGCTCGCCCTTTCCTAGTCCACTTTTACAAATTGCATCAACTTCTTTCCAGCCAGTCGATATTGGATCTCTAGCCCTAAACTCGAATCTCTTTTCAAAGTCTTTTAAGTAGTCGTATCCATAATCATTTGATGCCCCCAGCTTTAGTGCATCGTTAATCTCTTTTGATATCTCATCAAAAGAAGCCTTTTGCAGAAGTTCTACCGACCTAAGCATAGCTTCTTTTAATTTTTGTTTTCTGCAAAAATCAAGGGCTGTGTCTTTTATATATTCTGCGCCGTCAACCTCAGCGTTATATATTCTTGAAAAATAATCACGAACCTGCTTTTGAACTGCTTCATTTTCTTCATCCAGCCCAGTCCTAAGAATTGTGACCATAATTTTGGTGGTCGGATGAACACTGTATTCTTTTCTGTAATCAAAGATCCTTTTCACAAACACTTGCAAATATTTAAGCTCTAAAAAATTAAGATCAAGAACCTCTGATATTTGATCTGAGAAAGGACGGTCTAACAGAATTAGCTGACACAAGCTCTCTTGAAATGTTTTGCCAAAACGACCAAAGTCAGCTTTTTCTGACATTGCTCCCCCCCCTAGAAGTATAACTTAACCTGTTCTTGATTTATAGTCAAACAGATTTATTGATTGATGCACGCTTACAGAAAGCAAACAAGTCGGTGCAATCCCATACACCAAACCCATCTTTTATCATCATAGCTTTTGTTCCTGTTTGATTAAACTCTGGAATGAAGTTATCAAGCGCGTAACGTAGTTTTGACTTTCCCTGTGGAGATATGGACGGCGAATATAGCTGCATGAGTCTATAGTTTTCCTCGACTAGAGCGCGATTTTCAATGATGTTATTATATATTCTTAATTTACTGTCTGTTTCTTCGCAACGCTTCATGATATCTTCAACCAGAAAAGCCTTGCCCTCTGATAAAAATTCAAACCTTTTTGCAACAGAGGCAAGACCGACCCCTCGGACTCCCTCAAGATTATCAGAACGATCTCCTACCATAGCTCTGGCAAGAGCAAAGTTGTTAGGGTGAATTTTGTAGTCTTCAAGAATTGTATTTCTGTTAACAATCTTTTTTTGAATTGGTCTGTAGATGACTGTCTCTTCGTCGCAAAGTTGAAAAAAATCTTTATCACTAGAAATGATTATCTTCTGCCAGCCCTTGTACTTATTATCCTGCACCACATATGATATCACATCGTCGGCTTCAACAGCCTCTAGCATGACTTGAATGATCGGCAAGTTATTCAAGTATTCAATCAGCCTTTCCTGTTGCCACATCTTATTTTGATGCTCTTCGGCTTCGGACAGCGTTCTTATGTCCCTGTTTAGTCTGATTGGGGAACGACCTTGTTTGTAGTTTTTATTCTTTGACTTTCGCCTACGAGAGCCACCTGCGCCGTCCCAGCAAATAACCACCTCATCAGGATTCATCTCTCGAATCATCTTCTGTAAAATTTTCAAAAACCCCTTCAAGCCACCAATGGGTTGACCATTGGTTGACAAGGAGGGGTCTACGATATACGCCCTGAAATACATATTTAAGGCATCGATTACAAGAAGACGTTTAGTTCTTTTAGCGGCTGTCATTTATCCTCCACTAAAAGAACTTAACACGTCTTTAGTGAGTTGTCAAAGGTTGATTCTCACCCCAAAGCGAACTCGATGGTGGTGATGGTGGCGGCGAACGGGTCGTGTTCGAAGCGTTACCGTATGATGGCGATGAGTAGCCACATTGTTACAAATTCGCTTGTTACGATAGTGCGCCGGAATGATAACCCACTTTCCTCGGTAGGGTCCACTTAGTTGCAAGACCTCCTTGGCGGGAACATACTGACGCACAGTGTGGCACTCTTTAATAACTTGTGTGTGTGCCTCGGCTGAAGGGCTGAACAAAAGAGCGAAACAAAAAATAGCTGAAATAATTTTAGTCATGATGACCTCCTTATAACAGTTAGACGGCTTGCTGCACTTCTTTATTCGGCTCTTCGTCCATATTATAGAAATCTTTTGCATCACCCTCACGGTTGTCAAACTTTTGAATGACCTCGCGATCCATGATTTCTAAAACTCGCTTCTTGAACTTTTCACTTTCTAAAGCCTTCATCCATCGAGAGGGCTGGAACTTATCTACAGTCCCATCATCATACTCCAAAGAATACCATGATCCAGAATTAGAAAGAGACTTTGAACCCTTAATAGCTTCAAACCACGACTCTTCATCTTGGACACCAATCTCATCTCCCCACAAGATCTTAAAATTACATTGACGACCCTGTGTACCGAAACGAGATTTCTCAAGCTTAACTTTAACCTCTGACCCGATTCGGAATCCCTTATCATCTGTAACAAAGCTTGCTTTCGCTTTTCTGCCTGTTAGCCAGACACGAAGAGAATAGGCATAAATCATAGCTTTTCCTCCCGGCGTCATATACGGCGTTGTGAGAGCTTCTGATGGGGATCTGGTAATGTTAGCTTTTAGCTGATTAAGAACCAAGAATGTAGATTGGCTATTTGCAATTGGGACTGTCAATTTAGACATACCCTTCGCCAAAATACGAGCCTTGACCGCCATAGAAGATTGAGGATTAAAATCTCCCTCAACATCAGATACAGAAGGCGTCAAAGCAAGGGAATCCCAAATAAAAAGCATGCGATTCTCATTAGAACTCAATAGCTCTTCGATGGTTTCCAGCACGAACTCAACAGACGTTGCCTGAACATAAAGCAGTGATTCTAGATCACACCCAGTACGCTCCAGAAAAGAAGGGTCAATTGCAGATTCAGAATCAAAGTAAACAACATCGATTCCCATTTTCTGAGCATTTGCCGCTACCTGAGCAGCCATATAGCTTTTACCAGTAGCCTCAAGACCTGCAATCTCTGTTACTTTACCGACTGGGATACCTGCAAGCTTACCTTTACAAATAATAGAGTCTAGCCAGCGAGAGCCGGTAGGAATCCATTCTTTGACCTCTGTTGGGTTTTCGCTTGTCAGATCATGTGCCACAGACATACCAGCCTTTCGGTTAATGATGTCGCGCATCTTGCTGATAGACAGCTTCCCTGCTTTGACTGCTTTTGCCATTTTTTACTCCTTGTAGTAGTTTGAAAAGCCCATGAAAGTTGGTGCCCAAAGCCCAACAAAGAGTGCTAGCCGCTCAATGTGAGCCGGGTCTGCACCACCAGTGTTCCAGATAACAATCGAGCCTGCAATCGACGCAATTGTCGCTAACAGAAAACCATTTGAGACTTTATTATTCTTCTGTAAATACTTCATAGTTTACTCCTTTAAAAAATATAGAGGCACCTGTTAACCCTGTGCCTCCCCGTGGGTGACGCTGCTATTCGCTTGCGTCATTATTGGCTTCGCTCACTTCGACTGCGGGAACAGTCTCATGCTTGTCATCGGAAACCTCATCTTCCTTTTTATCAGAAGTGGTCTCAACGACAACAATCTCAAGCGTGTCGCCCTGAATTACTGCAACTTCCTCGCTAGTATCGCTCGCAGAGAACGAAAAGTAGCCAACGAGTGCAATAGCTACAGCGGCAATCGTGCCAATTACTACATTGTTATTGATATTCATATTTATCTCCTCAGCTACCTGTGCCAGTGCCAGTTCCTGTGCCGGTGCCAGTGGTAGTTGTACCAGTGGTTCCAGTGCCAGTTGTGGTTCCAGTTGTGGTTCCAGTCGTAGTACCAGTGGTTGTGCCTGTGGCTGTCCCAGTGGTGCTGGTCATGGTGCCAGTCGTGGTAGTCATAGTAGCTGTAGTCGTGGTAGCCACCACAGCCGTATCTGCTGTTTCATCACCCTTTTCATCTCCACATCCGGTGACGAATGCGAGCGTCGTGAGTGCTGCCACTCCAAAGATCGCGCCAAAGACGTGATCGCGATTAATATAACTAAACATTTGTTTTTTCATCCTTTTTAATTAAAAGGGACATCTGTAACGCCATGCCCCAACCTGCGCGTCGGCTATGATTTCGGGCGCATCGCTCACCGCGAAGCAATACGCGCCCCCCCACTCTGATCTGCGGGGTCCACTATGCTACAACTTTCAATAGATTGTGCGCTACGCTACTAACCTGCTGTTAAGCTGTCGCGGGAGACTTATGCGCTCTGCTGAAGCAGATCGTCAAAAGCTTTCTGAACTTCATCAGACTTTTCCGTTGAATACTTTTCTGTCTCCTTACCGGAGGACCAAGTTTCTGTGGAAACAGACCCAAGCCACTCTTCAAGCATCTGACCAACTTCTTCAGGCGTCTTGCGCTCAAACAAGTTCTCAATCTGAGGGATATTATCAAGAAGCTCCCTACAACGCTCCGCGCCTCCTGTCATCTCGTCACAAAGTGGCGATGTACGACGGCGTGGTGTGATTGTTGTCTCTGGGAATTGCTTGCCAGACATCTTACCATAACGGATAATCAAATCTGTCCCTTCGTCAACATCTGTGATGTCACCATATTCAGGGTTCAACACAAGCTCAAGAAGTTGCTGGTAAGCCAGCTTTCCAAAGCCCCAAATTCGAATCCCCTTAGATTCTTCTCCTCGCACCAGAACTGGCGCAAAGAAACGCTGGCGAGCCATCAGGTTTTTAGCCATCTTAATGCTATCATCAGAGCCATCATTAAAGAGGCTGCGAATAAAATCATCAAGAGGGTCTGCCTCTCCAAAGTTCTTCTTTGGGCTCAAAAATCCACGATTTTGCCCAAGGTTGTAGTGGAACCAAAAATCCTTGAAAGGATCGCCATCGGCTGGCGTCACAATACGGATTGTTTGCTCTCCGTCTTGTGGCTTCCAAAACATATCAGCGTTTTTGCCTCTATTATTAAGTGCCGCAAGCTTTGCTTTCATTTTTTCTAAATTAATACCCATTTTTTTATCTCCTGTTTGGTTAAAGTCAGAGCAGCTAATCTCCTGCCCTGCTAAGTGTTAATGTATCACGAATTCTCATCTGTGTCAAGAGAATAATCAAACTTTTTTATTTCGCCCTTGACTGTGCTCCAGTTGAAGATGCGAAAGCCTGCATTGTCAATGTCCCAGACAAGCTCTGTGCCCTCTTGCAACTTACGCTTCTTGCCAGTTCCCTTGACATGTTTTTCAAACCATGACTCTGGCATGTCTGTGGTTCTTACAAAACGCATTGCGCGTTCTGATCCATCTTTTTTTGTGTACGTTGCTGAATAGCCCGTCATTCTTGCTCCTTTTGGATGTATGGTGTGTGGTGAAAACAAAAAACATAATTTTGATCGTATTCTGAAGAGTATATAGCATAAGACGATCTTGCGTTTTCACTTCCCAAGCTTTTAACCTGCTTTGTTATTTTTTTAAGCAGGTTTCCGCTTTTCTTTAAGTCTTCCCCCTTCAGAAGATAAAAGTAACATTTTTCTCTAACATTGTCAAGGGGAAAAAACAGTTTTTCTTCTCCACTGTCGAAATCTACCGTTCCAATGGTGCTTATTCTAGATGTTTCTTTGGTGTTTGTTACTTTTCCCATAACAGCCTCTGAGTTCCGAAGAACATTCAGCATATGAAACGTCCAAGTGATAACCTTATTAAGTCTCTCGTAGTAGCCAACAATTGGCACGTCACCTAAAATTGATTCCACCGTATCATTTTCAACTATGATCATTCTTTCAATTGCGGCAGATCTCGCATATTCTTGAAGCACCCCGAAGCACACATGATGCATTTTCACCTTTATATCCTCTAATATATCAAGGTTTGGTTTTATATAAATAACTGTGACGTTGCAATGCCTTAGCTTTTCTAAGATTCTCAAAGAAGCACCAGCTATTTTAGAGGCACCACAAAGAACAAAAACTACGTCTCCATCAACCTTGTTGAAGAACCTCTTCATACTCGGCGTCTTACTCTCATAATCTTCAGGGTGGTCATATGTAGGGAAATTAAAGCAACCTTTTCCCTTCAAGCCATTATCTATCATGTATGTGGTATACTGAGGATACTGCCTAAGAGACTCTGCAATTGCACACCCTGATTTTCCCAAACCAATAACGTTCATCAAGACCTCAAGATTGGAGCGACTTCCTCTAACGCTTTTGCATTAATTTCATCGATCTCATCAATCTTCTTTTGTAACTTATCACGTTGTGAGAGATGTTGCAACCCAGAAATTTTATTTTCTATTCGCTTTGTTGTTCTAGCCCTGTGTTCTTCTAAGCCTTCTTGGTAGTTTAGGAGAACTTTTGCCAGCAAATCTTTTGGATTCATTATACCTGCTGCGCCTAGAGTCAGAGCAAACCCCTTGATACCTTGTGCTAGCTTTGCAAGTGTGATCTCGCCAGTCATACCGCCATGCCTAGTCAAATCAGGATGTATAGGAATGTTGCCATCTTTTGAAATATATCTCGCCAGATCGATTAAGAAAGTCTTTGGACTTTTGGACACAATTTCAAGCTCCACATCCTTGCGAACCCTACTAGAGACTAACTTACCATTCCTAGTCCTAGCCACAATACCCTCTGTTCCGATTGTTACAGGGAAAACATCACCAAGTGCCTTGTAAAGCTTGCCCATAGTGTAGCCCTTAAGACCTCTCTGTGGCGTATACCTGACCGACATCCAATCAGAATATTCTGGGAATGTAATGACTGTATCGACTTGGACAAGAATCCCCGGATGAGCCTCCAAGATAACCATGAGTGGGTCGCCCCCATCTTTAAGAGTCTCGTCCACATCAATTTCAGGAGTTACTTGGCTAGAATTTAAAAATTTTGCAAACAAGTTGCGATATTTTCTTTTTGTAAGGTTTTCTAGCTTTCTCTTCTCTGTGTAACCACTCTCCGCGTCAGATGGTATTGGAAATTCTACTAAATAATCAACATCTCCGTACACAACACTTTGTTTATCTTGCAAATCTTTTTGCGCGTATGATACCGAGCCAACAGGCTTGACAGACCTGATCGGGATCTCATTCATTGTGCCAAGCCAAGAGTTAAAATCTGCTATGACTCTTTTATAGACATCAATCGCCCTAATAACAATCTCGGGTGTTAGATTGGCGTTGGTTTTGGCTGATTTTATGCCGCCTTCGCTAAGCAAAAAACTTTGCCAAGATTTATACCTTTTCATAGCTTGTCTCCTGCTTATAATTAGGCTGCTAAGCCATAATCAGCACTCTCTTTTGCCCCGACCATATAAGTTCCAAATCTCGTATCTGCAAAAACGGACTTAAGTGACGGCAAAATATCCTTTTCCTCTCTACAAACATCGAGAACAACCTCGTCGTGAATAATAAAGGCGATTCTGGTCTTTTTTCCATCCAGTAGCTGGTCTACCTTTAGGGCTTGCTCCAAAACCATGTCTGATGTTGTGCTCTGTATTAGATAATTTAGTGCTTTTCTCTTATCAACATCAATTGTACGACCATACGGGGTGCTAACATAGGAGCCATTCCAAAACTGCTTGACTAGTGCGCCCCTATCATAAAAACGCTCCAGTAATCGATCGCTGGAATCGGGATTATAAAGCCAAGAAAAGAGACGTTTTTTTGCCTCCTCTCGCGTCCCAATATTACGGAACACATTGACCCTATTCCACTCATGAATGTCTTCTAAGGGCTGCTCAGAGCCTCCTAGAGCTAGTAGAGTTCTCAATTCTGCTCCATTGAAGTCGAAGCTGATGAAATAATCATTAGATGGCTGGATTGCCTTTCTCATTTCTTTTGAAATAGTTAATATAGGGAAACTATTCTTCTTAGTGGTTAGGCGACCCGTCTTGGTCCCAAAAATATTATATTTACAGTATGGGCTGACAGTTTTTAATTTTCTAACTTGTTCGCGAATCTCTTTTTTGTGCATTTTATTCAACATGTTTGACCAGTTTAACACCACTTCTTGCTGACCAATCTTGTGAATCAATTTGGTGACACCTAGAAGATGATCATAGTTTTCTGGCTTTCGATAAGTCTCAAATATGAAGCCACAAATTTGATCTTTAACCGTGCAGTAATCAACCAAAAAACGCTCTGGGACCATATCGTAAAAACAAACGTCATCCAATGACATCTTAGCCTCAATCATAGAACGCATGTAGGCTTGCAGCCTTTTATTTACATACTGCCAGTCTTCTCTAAGGTGGTCAGGACAAACATTATCAAGAGTGAGCCCACAATACAAACTAGCGTACTCAATGTCAAGTCCCTCCAAGTAGGAGGCGTATGACCATGTACCGGCTCCCTTAAGTTCGACAAGTGTGCTATCCTCGCCAAATAGTAATACTCCATCTTTATAGACTCCTACGCATTCTTGCTTATTATCTAATGTCTGGAAAAGCACCCACACCTCAATATACGATAAAATTTTCCGACTGTGCTGCTAGTTGTATGATTTTACTCTCCTCTGAGGAAGACAATCCGCGCTCTAACAGTGAATCTGATATTTGCTCATAAGCGAAAGATTTTGGAACGCTTGTAAGACCATCAAACTTATAGTTAATATAATCCCTTGCCCTCTCCATGTCAATAGCTTTCTCTAAATCAATTGCATTTTTTATAATTTTAGCAAGTGCAGCGGGCTCATACGCCAAGGAACTCTCTAAGTTTCTAAAAGTTATGTATGCGCTGATCCAATAGCTATCTGGGTATGCCTCATCGAACTGTTCTCTAGAAATTGACTCTCTCCTGACGGTTTTAGTTGTCTTACATGATCCGTTTCTCTCATATATAACCTCAAAACGTCTTCTGGCTGCAAAAGCATTGTAAAAATTAATCACTGCTTTTTTCATTAGCTCAATATCAACATCCACAGCTTGATCATAATATTCATCAAAAAGTGTCTGCAAACCATTGTATGAAGGAAATCTTTTTAGAATGTACTCTTTCATGAAAGGAGACTCCAGATTAGCCACCAGTCTCCAAGGCACATTTTTATCGATGTAGAAGCCGTATTCTTGAGCTAAATTTTTATACATAGCTAACCTTGGATTATTTATAAACTGATCTTCTTTCTCTGGATCACTACCTGCTTCCAAGTTAGATATATCTATCGCCAAGCCCGTGCTTAAAACCGAAGCGAATGGAGACATAACAGTGTTCGAAAGGGTATAGATAAGACGACCAGCCCCTTGAACTATCATAAAGCGATTAAATGAAGATAAGTAATCGTCGAAATTCAGAACATTGTGATAATTGTTTGCTCGCTCAAGATGTTGCTTTTCAAAAGCTGCCGCATAAGTTTTCATGTTCGTTTTGTATGTTGCGATTGGATCAATGTAAGCCCTATATGGCTCAAAGGGTCCTATGTACGCCTCGGTGGAGCCATCAAGATTCTGTAACGGCAAACATCCGTCTTTGATACGGTTATTGGCGGTCTCCTTTAAATGTAACCAAGCATCAGCTACAAAATCTAGTGCATATAGCGATTTGTTTTCAGAAGCCTTAAGGTTACGCAAGCGTTTTCCCTTGGGTACAATTGGTCGCCCGTTTGTATCAAGCCTGCCGTAGTAACTGTTGTCTTTATCCCAAAAACTCTTTATTGCTGCGTTACCCGTTGTGTCTCCGGGCTTTAGCTCAAAAGCCTCTAGTTTATATGTTGTTCTCTCCTCAAAGAGTTCTCGACTACCTTTATTATTTTTAGCTAAAAATTTGTCAGCCATTGTATTTTAACTCCTATGAGGTGCTGGCGGGTGCTTGCTTGTCAGGACAGCGTTTGGTATCATTACTATTATAGCCCTCTCTATCTCCAAGGTCCGCTCCACTATTGTCAAACCGAGCATTTATATTTATTTCGTAAAGCCCATCTTCAATTATACCCTCAACATCAATGATTATGTGATACCCGCCAAGCCCCATTAGGTTTGCAAAGCTGCCTCCTCCACAATTAGCGTCCACTGGACCAGCATCAGGAGATCCCAGTCTATAAGATGCGTTTTTGCTCTTACTCAAACCATAAGGATTAATCCATATGTATTGACCGGGATAAAAGAATGGAGCACCAAAACAAGTTATAGAGGCTTCATAAACATTAGATAGTTGAACAAAAGGATCGCCTCCCCTCTCTAAATATCTACTTTCTCTAAGGTAAGGCTGATCTGTTTTTGAAAAGTTTGCGCTCTTAAGGATTCCCCTGTCCTCTCCAAAACCAAAATGGTGAATATTTAGTATGTCCCTATTGTATGCACGGCGCTGGCTTGTATACTGCCCTTGAAAATCTGCTTTGTCAACAGCATGAACACGAGGATTAAAGCCTATCTGGTTCATTGCTGATCGAGCAAATTGACCTTTTTGACCGTTGTCAACAAATATACATAAGTAGTGAAACATGTGTTGTGTTTGGACATTGTGCCTCAAGATTGATAGCGGCTCCCTTAATGTAAATGGCTCAAGATCAAGAGTTGGATTTCCATCTTGGTCTCTTCCTTGCGCTTTAAGTGTTAGTGGGTCTGTGCTCCGCAGAGGAGAATTAGTTCCATCTCCTATTCCGGGCAGACTTATAAAAGCCGTTTTGAATGAGTAGTTAAACTTTCTTGTGCCAGCGTTATAATATACTGAACTCAGAGATCCAAAAAGCAGATCTCTTAGCACATCCCTTATAAACTGTAACAGTGGATAGCTGTCTCTTTTTGGCTTTATAACCTTTTTGTACCAAAAGTTTTTAAACGCCTCCCACGATATGGGAATATTAGCTATATTAAAAGTGCCACCGCCAAAAGTACACTCACCAAGCAAAACCTTTATTCTATCTAGATCTCCTTGTAAAACGCCGTCTACACCTTCTATCGATTCTTTTTTGGCTTCTTCCACAACAAAATTTAACAAATCTCCAAACATGAAATAAGCTATTTTATGGACGGATTGATCAAAGGCGATCTTATCGTTGGATGCGCTTTCCCATGCTTTTTGCCTAAAACTTCCATCAAAATCTGAGTCAAAAAAACTACCTAAGAAGCTTTCTGGATCTTCCGTGCTTGCAAGCTGAGTAAGGGTGCTATCAACATTGTTAACGATGGTTCGATCAGTCTCATATCCTCTCCCGTGATAAGGGTCGCGATCGCGCAGTTGTGCGTCAGTAAATTCACCACCGGGCTCTAACCTTTCGGTGTTAGCCCATGTGTTTAACACATCGTTTCCAACCTCTTCAGAGTACATTAGATCCTTACTTATCAAGTAGTCAGCTATTTTCCTATATCGTCCTCCACGAAAATTGTCTGTAAGTCTGTCTAGTCTTGCTTGTATAAACTCTACTGCCTCTTCGTCACAAGAATATTTTGCATTTTTTAAATCACTTTGAACCTGCTGCAATATCTGAGCAGCAGTTCCCTCGTAAATTTGCCCGAAGCCTGCATCGTCAACCCATTTTTGCGCGTTTAAATCTAACTCACCTGTGCCTAGCTGATCCAGCCTTAATATATCTAACTGTGGCGAGTCCAGAATAGCGCCAAGCCTTGCCCTATAATTAAGCTCTACCGTAAAAGTCCCGTCTTGTTCAAAAGAGAAGTCATGATCTATTAGAGTAAGAAAGAAAGCTTGGCTACAACTCTCAATAGCCTCTATTTGCTTGGGTGTAAGAGTAGTATTTCCCTTGGGAACAGCCCAGCCTACAACAGCTTTTATCTCAAACTCGATTGGTCCGTTGTATTGATTGCGTTCTGGAGCAGTTTCAAACTGACCAATAAGCTGTTGATATCGTTCAGCTTGTTCTGTAAGCGCCCGCGTGCCTTCGTCATCAACTCTCGTAACAAATGATAGTGGTGCGCGTGCGTTAGGCGTAGCTGCTTGTGTTGTTGGTGCTTCTCCCTCCTCACAGTCTGGGGCTATAATTTTACGCGACCTACTGAAGAGATCTACAAACGCATATGTTTCCCCGGATGGCGAGGTTCTGTTTCTTAGCAATTCTGAAAAGTTTTGAAAATACAAAGTCAGCTTTGCTTCAATGTCGTTTCGAACGGTGGCAGGGTTAGATCCAACATATTTGTACTGAAAGTTTTTAATTCCCACTCCCTGATCGGTGGTGTCCTCAAGAAGTATGCTTGTGTTGATTTTATTTGGAATTACAAATTCTATTTCTTCTGTTGGTGTTCCGTCATTATACAATTGTTTGTAAAGTCTTATTTGTGGAACCAACTGGCTCATTTGATCCGGGGTCAAATCCATGAAGTCGTAGGCTCCATCAATCCAAGTCAGCTTGTTTATTATGCTTGAATTATTATTACCCCCATTACTAATTTTAAGGATCTGAGGTATTTGGACGTGGCGCATGCCTGCTGCATATAAATATCTATATTGGGCGATCAAATATGTTTGCAAAACAGCAAGCTGTGTTCCAGCCGCTGCCTCATTAAAAGGGTATTCTTGAGGAGTGCCACTCATCTATTACACCTCAAAGAAGTCCAGCACACGCTCTAAGGGTAGAGGTATTCTAATTGTGTCGTTGACCTTCAAAAAGGCGTCGGTTGGCTTTCTGTTGTACCAAGCTAAAACCCACCAGTATCTTGGATCTCCATAATGAATTTCTGCTAGCTTTTGATAAGAGTCTCCTAATTTCCACACATGCTTTTCCCTTAGCAGTTGTGAGCGCATTTCTGGTGTTATTACAGGAAATTCTGGTGTTGTATACTGTACGACTTTTTTTACGCCTCGGCTTTCAAGAATATTTTCATAAAGCTCTTCTTGATTTACTCGACGGGCTCTTCTTTGATATCTTTGCGGCATTATAACACCTCTCTCTGATCGGCTTCAGCGTCTGGATTGTCGTCGCCTTCCATTAGATTGTTAATTGCTAAATCTGGAACCACTGGATCAATAAACGTGCTCAAGAAAGGATCCTCTGTGTCGCCTCCAAACATTCCCCCGCCTGTAAAAATTGTGTCCTCTGGGTGTCCGCTTGGAATCTGATAAGGGAAGAAAGCTGCGTTAGATTTATCAATCCACTGTTTATCGTCGCCCCAACCAAGCGTCCTTTCATGTAGGACAGTGAACGAGACAGATAAAGTTATAACTTTTGGAGCCAAAGTGTTCTCACTAGATGCGCCAACGTATTCCATCCAACTGTTGGGCGAGCCCGGTCTGCCCGAAGGAGCATCAAAGAATCCCGCCTCCATATCGGGGGCAAACGTCACGCCACCAAGATATCCTAGAAGACCGTTCTCTTGCAGCGAGTTGCCCCTGCTTCTAGCGATCAAGTTACCAAACTTCATTCTGATAATTGGTGCCTGCGATATAGAACTGGCACCGTCATTTGTAGAATAATTTGGATACAAAAACTTAATAAGCCCTTGACACTTCACAAGATTGAGATAACCCATATCATATGAATCAGCGGGAATCTCCCATCCGACATCGATCTTTCTTCCAGTTCTTTGGAATGTTGCTATTGGGTCCATCCTGCCATAAACATTCTCCTCGTTCCACTCAGAGGTGAACTGGTCAGAAAATTCTGAAACAAAAGCCATAAAATACGTTGTTGCTCCACTTGGAACATGCATGAATCCTAACTCACCTGCACTACCAAGTTTATTGGCATAACCCAAAGCCGGATCAGAGTAGGCAGGCGTAGATTTAAAATTAAATTGACCCTGTGGCTCATGCTTATTGGTTTCTTCTGTTGGCTTTCCTAGAGCCTTGTTTTCTGTGCTTTCTTCGGTAAACTTCCCCATAAATAGCATCTCCTAGTATAAATAGGTGGGCATATAAGTTTTGTCTATTGATATAATTAGAGGAATTGCCTATTTGTTTTGCCACCGGGCTGAACAGTTTTCTTCTGCTGATATCGCTTATCCATAATATCAAACAATGATTTCATTCTTCCCTTGATGTTGACTTCAACTTTTGCAGGGGCTGGTGCTGCGCCACCGCCAGTAACACCACCCACCGCTGCCGATGTAGCAGCAAATACAGCAGCCGCAGGCGTCATTCCAACAGCCGCTGTTGCCGTCATGGCTGTAGTATAGGTCACCATTTTTGGAATACTTAAATTTTCAAAAATCTCGCCAATAATCAAAAGCTCGTCTGCTGTGCTAGCTAAATCTCCAATTGATGAAATAAGCATAGCCATGCCTGCGGCAGCAACTCCAATTCCTGCCCCTATCAGGGCAACAGCACCACCAATTGAAAGTATAACGCCAATAGCTGCGGTAGTTAAAGCAGCTTGAGGACCCGCGACAAGCCCAATAAGCATTGAAGTGAAAGCTCCAAATGCAATACCGAACGCCACGATTCCAAGTGTTGCAGCAACCAATTCACCACCGGAGAGATCCGCGAATGCTTTGACAAACTGTGCCATGCCAAGGGCAGCTATAGAGATGCCTCCCCCAATCAATAATATAGCGCCACCAATAGCCAATAGAGAGGGACCGGCACCTTTAGAATTTTCGGACATCTCTTTTACAACATCACCGAACTTTTCGATTGATTCGTCTGACATCTCCTCAAGAGTTTCAGATAGTTTCTCTAAGCTCTCTCCCAAGCTTTTAACTGGACTGATAACAGTATTTATGCCTGCCCTAACCGCCCTAAATGTTAAAGCAGCAGTTACAGCAAAGCCAGTGAAGGCGACAAACATTGTCCCTCCCGGTCCAAGAAACTCAGCGATTTCCTGCATAATGTTTAGAGCATCGACTGCTAACTCAATTAAAGGTCTAAAGTTAGCCGTAAACGCAAGCCTTGTTGCCTCTAAC
>Ga0098038_1000158_pt1 | contig 29465 bp, 38 predicted proteins | sample 5B_taG_FD_75051 | JGI IMG/M metagenome (GOLD analysis project Ga0098038, IMG submission 75051) | Marine viral communities from the Subarctic Pacific Ocean - 5B_ETSP_OMZ_AT15132_CsCl metaG | ecosystem: Environmental > Aquatic > Marine > Oceanic | place: Pacific Ocean | collected 2015-01-08 | reverse complement strand
CTGTAGTTGTACTGATTGTTTGACTTGTGACACTTGTATCCGTAAATTCACCAACATTTCCGGCACTTGCATCTGAAGCATTTGTTACACCTAATAATTCTCCACTTAAATTGCCATTTAAAGAAACATTACCAGTAGAATCAGCAATTGATATTCCTGCCGTTCCGTCAAGTGCTTTCAAATTTGTTATTTGTAAATCGCTAGGCATGATTATTATTCTGGTTTATTGGGCCAAGTTATGTTGGGCCTATTTTATAAAACAATATTGTTGATTGAATAGTATCTGGATAAGTCCCACCATATATTTTAGAACCACTTGTTATACTGCCTGTTTTAAAATAAATATTGTCAGTTGTATCAGCTATGTCTAAACAAATTGTCTGACTTAGACGATTTGCATCACCATGATGAGCACTAAAATAATTACCAATTTGGATACTTGAAGATGCGGACCTATCGTAAAAATAAAAGGTCCAATCAACATAATTATCTGATGACATATTAAATACACCTATATTAAAATTAACTAACCATATTCCTGTTGATGGAAAAATAAAATAACCATCTGTAATGCTGTTTGAACCGTCACTACAAGTAACTTGTGTTCCTATACTTCCACCAATAGCGGTAGTATTCCAATTTGTATATTTACTACTTGGGATAGGATTTGTGTCTGCCGTTATATCAGCATTTATAAAAAAAGTAGTTAATGATTCAATTAATCCTGTTCCTGTAACATTTGGGCCTAAGTTCCCTGCACTTATCGTATTCGTTATTGATACATTACCATCACTCTCCAACACCAGATTATTACTGCTACTACTTGGATGTTTTATGTTTGTTAATTTAAGCTGAGAACTCATGATGCTTATTCTCTTTTAGTTAAATGCTATTACCAATTTTTGTAAATTGAACATAAGCATGTAAATAAGTTGTAGATATTACAATACTTTGAGTACTCCCTTCACTATCTGCAAAGAATTTAATTCTAGTGTTTGTGTTTGAAATATTTAATACGAATGATCCAGAAATAAATAATGATGTAGGGTTAGATGCTCCAATATCTGAATTATTTACTTCATTAACATAAATTAAAGTAGATGAAGCCGTCGGAACACTAGCATCAGTTGTTGCCCAAGCTCTAAATCTTACTCTCCTTTCCGGATCTACATCCGAAAAAGGAAGTTGAAAATATACCTGATAAACTCCTGTGCTAGTAAATTCAAAATCGTAATCCGAAGAATCTCTTGTAACAATTCCAGAACTAGGTGAGTAAAAAGTGTTAGTTGCAGGATTAAAAAGTAAACCTGTTAATGTTCCAGATATAGAACTTGTAACACAATGAAATGTATCAATACCACTAACTATTTTTGCAGTTTGATCAATAGCACCGTCTTTTAGTTTAACTGAATCAATAGTAACCCCATTAGCAGATGTTTTTTCACCAATAGTATCTACGTTTATTTGGCTCATATTACACCAGAACTAAAATTCCGTTCACCGTCAAAGTGCCACTTACAGTAATTGGCCCCGCAAGAACTGTCTGATACCCACTAGGCACTTCGTGGGTTCCAGAAAGGGTGGTCTGTGTCATGCTTAGTCCGTCCTGTAATTTGACAATTGTTTCGTCAGTAGCCGTAAATGCTCCTGACACTGAATTTAAACTTAAAGTTGCCCAGGATGCAGCACTCCCATTTGTTGTTAGATACTTGCCTGAATTACTAGATTGAGAAGGTAAAGCATCCACTGCCGCCCAGGATGCAGAAGTCCCGTCAGTTGTTAAAAATTTACCACTTTGAGAACTTTGGTTTGGTACTACGTTTGCGTGATTTAGTATCCCAACTACCTGGACTGTTATTTCGTCTGCACTCGATGCAGCACTACCAAGCGTAACCGTTGAAGCGCTTGCATTAACAGTGAAGTCAGTTGTGAGTACCAGTTTGATGCCATTACGCCAAACCGATACAAGATCACCGCTATTAGAACTAACAGGAAAAACAGTAGTAGAACCAGTATAAGAGCCACCAGAACCACTTGAGTTAGTACCCACAACAAAACGGTCTTCAGCAACATTATTCCCTGCATTGATTCCTTGATAACCAATTAACTCTAAAACATTGTTTGCACCAATTTGAGAAACTAAAGTAATGCTTGAACCTATACCTGAAGATGTAAGGGTATAGTCATCTCCTGGGTATAATTTAACGCCATTTAAAAAGACAGAAACACGGCTATTATCGTAAGATACATAAAATGTGGTATCTGTAGCATTAGCGTTTGTCCCTACCTTATAAGTACGCCTATCTTCACCGAAAGCCGTATTGGGTGCGTTTAAATACCTCATGTAATTTCTAGGTAACTGGCCACACAATTAAGTGAAGAATTTGCACTGCAGGCCACATTAATTTTATCCCCGTTCTCTAATACCATTTTATCGCCATCGATTACTGCAAGAGTGCTGTTTGCCGGGACAGGGATTGCGTTGGCGAAAACAACGTCTGTTCCACTAGCAACATCTATTTTTACTGTTGCTGTAACCTCACCAGAAGTGGTGTTTCCTAACTGAAGCCCAAGCACCACACACTGTCCTCCAGAGGTCACTAAATCTAAACCTGATGTGGTTGCAGTACCCGTTGCATTTTTAAACGTGTTTGCCATGTTTATCCTTTATAGTGCCACTGCCAAAGCAACTACATCAGCCTCCGCAGTGCCAGCCGTGTAGTTGCCAGCGTGAATGTTTGTACTTCCTTGGTCTGTGGTCCAATCAATGTGTTCATTCGCTACAAAATCTCCAAAGCCGTCATGTGTTAATGTGATTGCACCCGTACTCCCGTTGACCGAAAGAACTGCATCTGTAGGGGTTCTTAGAAGTGTAAAATCGTTCATATCCCCAGCAGTCCCAGAGTTACGGACATAAGATTTATTTTCGTCTGTCCGCACTACTACATCACCCTCTTGGGTAGTCAACCCAAGCTGGGCCGATTGACTGTTAGCTTCCTGGACTGAAGTTAAAGCTACTACAGGGATGTTTGTGGCATGAATGGTTCCCGCACCAGAGCTAGTCCAATCGATAATCTGGTTCCCGCTTGGGATGGTAGGTTTATTGGCAATATAGGCATCATGGGTATTAGTAGACTGATTCCAATCAGCCTGGACGTTTACTTCTGCGCCTGTAGCGATCCCGTTAAGTTTTGTGTGATCGTCATTAGTGAAGTTGTTCTGGGACAACTCCCCATCCTGGACGCTGTAGGTTGTGTTTGTGTAATTAGAAGCGTGGATAGTGCCAGCACCTGAAGCTGTCCAGTCAATGATTTGATTGCCAGAAGGGATTGTGGGCTTGTTCTGTATTTGTGCGTCACCAGAAGATGCATTCCAATCTGCATTTACATTAACCTCTGCACCGTCTGCAACATTAATATGGGAAAGTAAAGTTGACTTATTTATTCCTAATGTAATGGTGCCACTTGAGGTTGTAATCGGAGATCCTGAATCAACCTGAACCCCATCAGTACCTGTTACTGCGACAGATGTAATTACTCCATCTGCTCCAGCAGGACCCGCCGCCCCCGCTGCTCCCGCTGCTCCAGCAGGACCCTGCGCTCCTGCACCACCCTGCGGACCCACTGGTCCAGGTGCAGTGACTGTAACAACACTGGTGTTTGGATTGACAACGACCTGATGCTGGGTTGGAGAAAGCGTTACACTCATACTGTTATCTCTCTGGATAGTCTCACTTTACCTTCTAACACTCTGGTCACTGTTGACCCACTCTCGATTTCTAGATCATAAACTGCGTTATCAAAATCCATTGAAGCGGTGTCGGTAGCGGAAATATCGACAACAATGTTGTTGCCTGAAGCGGCCAAAGTCATCCCACTGCCATTGGTCAGACTCTTGATGGTCGTGCCCCCGGCTGATTCCTTAATCATCATCCTAGATGTATAGCCACTAGAAAGGTTCAACACAGACCCAGTGCTGTCTTTGTAGCTTATTGGCAGACTGAAAGTCGCACCCTGCTCAATTGTTATGTCGTAGCGTCCAGCAGCCATTAGTAGTAGCCCTGACCCTCCAACATCCCTTTTTTCTTTTTCTTTACTGGCTTTTTATATTTGTGTTTTCCTGGCATTTTATTTCTCAGCTAAATGGTATAGTTTGACCACCTCTTAATTCAGCAAGTCTTCTTTCTTCACAACCACAAGGATTTTCTTCAGAACAATGACATGGGGCACAATTACAATCTTTACATTTACAATGTGGGTTGATGCATTTATTCATATAGTCCCTATAGTCGCCGTCAGCAAAAGACATCCATAAATTTCCATTGATTTTTATCGCAAAGGGCATTCATTTAGTTACATCCAACGTGTTTTTTCGTAAATATTCTTCCTAGTTTTTATTTTGCTTTTAGGAGTAGTTTTTTTAGTGTTTTTAACACTTTCTTTTTCTGATTCATCAACCATACGAACAATATCATCTCCCATTCGTGTAGACTGCGATGTATTTACCGTTGGCGCTGGTTTTGTTTTTACCATCGCTTCAGGGTAATCATCAGGTTTGTATTTACCTCTTTTTTTAGCTGATCCTAATCTTAAATTTTTTCTTGCATTATCCAGCGCAGAGTACATTAATCCTGCTGGGTTATATTTTTTACTCACAAGGACCTATTAATCCTAAATCCACCTTGATTACGACCTTCAGACAGGCCCCCACTACTTAATCCTTCCATCCGTTGCGCCTGCATGGCTTGGTCTAAGAACTTGGCCCGGTACATTTGTGATTTCTCTACATTCTGAACTTTTGATTCTTTTAACCAGGCGCGTTCTAATGCTCCAAAAACTAATGACTCGTGCCAATAACTATTGATACTAGGCGTTGATGTGTCAGTGCTTAGTCCGGAAACTACAGGTACCCCCCTAACGGTTAAACTATTGAACACTTTTGTAGTTGCATCTTTGTCAACGTAAATGTCCTTATTTTCTTTTGGAAGCGGATAAATACGGAAGGCGTCTGCGGTCCTATTGTTAAATACTATTGCCTCAATCGGCCCCTCTTGATCACGCCATCTAGGGGTTGTATCTACAGTCGTTACCGCTGCTGTGAACGCATTAGGATGAAAGCCCATAGATGACTCCAACATAAAATGTCGAGAGTTACGGCTTGAAGCGGCAGCGTTTAATTCTGATTCGGTATAAATGGCTAGTTCACGACCATCGATACTGACAGACACAATTTCAGCGATGGTAGTAGGTTTGGTATAGGTAGGACCCATTCGGAACACAGAAATGGGATTCGAAGACACTGCATTACCAAAATTAACTGGATAGGTAATAACTGTGTCAGAAACCTTTTTAATATTAAACGGACCTAAATATTCATTAGGTTGTGTTCTTGAAATGTTTACTTTATGAACACCAGTGCCAGTATCAGAAATTGATGTTACAGAACCACCTTCAGTTGTTGACACTGTAAAAGTAGTTGTCGAAGGGGTTGTTTTTACATAAAAAGTAGCAGTAGACAAACCGCTAGGAAATGTACCAGAAGTGGCAAAAGTAATAGGGTCATTTACTGAAAAACCGTGCCAACCATCCGAGGTGATTACATTAGTAGATGCATCAACTGTAACTGTGAAATAAGTAGGACAATAAGCCCTTAATACATCATTTTCAGCGTAATTATGTGCACTGCTGAATGTGATAGTAGCCGTCTTACCATCTACCGATAATGTACCTGTTTTGGTAGCTTCGCCAAGCGCTGTCGATCCCCCTGGGTTGGTAGCTTTTGCTTCAACCTGGGGATACTTGGCAATTCGCGTAAATTCGACAAGAGCATCATCGATAAAGGTATTTATTTCACGGTCACTCCAGTGCCGATTTTCGGTATCCTGGAGCGCAATTTCTACACGTTCCCGTATCTGTTTTCTGTTCATTGTTATTGATTAAGATCAACAACCTCATGGCTCTCCATAGATGAATCAATATCAGATATCTCTAACCCCGCTGCATCGCCTGTTTTTGGCCATTTTTTGACCTGAAAATTAAATCGCCTGTGATGTCTGGGTTGCAAGGGGCTCATTAAATCCGCCTGGAAATATTCTGTTATGACAGCATCGTTGAGAACATTTACATGGGTTATAGGTACAAGGCGATCAGTCCCCCTTGGAATGACCAAAGTATCGTCGCTGTGTGTCACCGGAACCGGTCCAGTGTCAGAGACAGCCAGCCCATGATCGATATTGATTACTGCGTACCCAGGAGGCACAGGATTCCCGCTTTTCCAGGGTTTGGCTAAGCGTGTACCATTTTGAAGTACTATGTGCTTTCCATCACCAACGTCGGTGTAAGCACCATCCCGTTTTACCTTGGGTAATTGTTCACTGGGCAAGAGCCCGCCTGCTACTGACATGGACTTCCTTGAAAAATGTTATGGGCGGCTAGGCCGCCCTTTATCCCCTATTAAAGGGTCTTCTGCGACCAAACCTTGTTGGGCAAGAATGCATAGTCAACCCACCAATAAATTACACCGGCTGTTGCATCACTGCTGTTGACTACCACTTCAGCGACAACAGGAACTACTTTTTCTGCTGAGTCCGTGTAATCGGAGTGAGTTGTGGTAGGTGGTAACACCCATATAGCATTTGATGTATGACCAGCCGCAGCGGCATCAAGGTCAGCGGTATAAATCGCATCATCATCTGCAACGACGGCTGAACTACCATCTGCCTGTGATGTTCCAGCAGGGTATCCAATCTTGAACGTTGAAGTGGATCCTTCACCGGCAAGCGCAGTTGCCACAACAACGTGCACCTGGCTTACATAAGCATCCTGAGGGATGAATATGGTGTGGTTGGTTCCAGTGGTTACCGCAAAATCATTGACGGTACCAGCGGCTGTGTCGACTTTACGCGCAACGGATAGTTCCTGGATACCGGACATCTGTGGCGCATTAACGATCCTAGTCTTAATAGATTCCATAATTAGTACTCCTTAAAGCAGAATTTTGAGTGTAAGAAGCCCCCACTGCGGAGAATCTTACTTCCGCAGTGCGAGCGTTTATTTAACGGTTATGCGCTATTACAGATTTGTAGCCGTGCATTCGATACGGTACATCCACAGATCTTGTAGGATGACGCAAGAATACATCGTATCCCACGCGATTGTGCCTCTTTGACCGAGAGGATCTCCCGGTCCAGGTTTAGGTGTTACGACCTTACTTCGTAAACTATCCATTCCCCCTAGAGTTGCGCACCCACCGAAATCCTGTGCCAGGATTATGACGGGATACACGTCAGCGTTTCCGGACGACCCCTGGGTTCCACTGGTAGAAACCGCATGCTGAGCGTCGCCTGAAGCAAGTGTGGCTCCAGCGTCTGCAAATGCAGTTGCCTGGGTGGTAGTGATGAACCGGACTCCTTTAATGGATCCGATCTCACCTTCAATGGCGTCGGAAGTATCACTGTACTTTTCTACAGGGATAAACGTTGAAATCGCTTCCAAATCCTGGCGTAAGTCAGGGTGGCAGATTCCAATAAAGGACTCTCGAATCGGCTCGGTGGCGATTCCTACTGAAGCACGCAACTTGTTGCGAAGCTTTTTCGCATCCTGCTGTTCCAGTTTTCGGATAGCCCTTTGAATCAATCCATCTGCACCGACAGGTGCTTTCGATTGAGCAGTAGTCAGACCCTGTTGACCGATGGTCTGGTCTACAGTCGCTCGTGAAGTTCCACCGGCATAAGCTGCCTGTGTCCCTGCGCGAAACACCTTGTACGCGAGAAAATCGATGGTCTCGCCAGCTTGTTGCGCTTGGCGTTCGGTTATGACTCTAACAACCGGATCATGTGACGCTGCCAGCATTATATCCGTGGTATTCACGTACGTGCCGTACTGTTTCAGCGTATGCATGATAGTTGTGTGCTCCAGACTCGTAAAATCTGGCGTTACACCTTCAGCAATTGGCGTATCGACGATAGGAAATCTCTCATACCGTCTATGTCTAATTTCTAATCCGCCTTTTTGCGGTTTAGTCTCTTTTTGCGCGAATTTAGCAAAGGTCAATAGACGCTTTGCAATGGGCAACATCTTTTTTTGAATGGTAAACGCGTCATTTGCGCTGAGATCGCCATAAGATTGCCCTGTTAGCGATCCTGTTCCTCCATAAGCTGCCATAGTATTACTCCTTAATCGTCAAATTCATCGGGTATGGAATCCCACAGCTCTTCAGCTGACAGTTGTGATGGATCCCTGGTCATTCTCGGAGCGGAATTTTTCATCAATCCGGTGGCCGCCGTTCGACGAGCTTGCTTTTTGGTAGGCTGTACTGAAGGTTTGTACTTTGAAGACGCGTCCTGGTTGTTATCCAAATACAAATTCATGACACTGGCATGGTCGTTTGGATCGACTGACTCAGTCATCATTTTGGTCAAAGCAGGACTGGCTAAAACAAAACTTTGAAAACCTTCGTCTTTGTCCAGGTCCCTATAGAATTCACCAACGCTCGACTTCATGTGAGCTTCATGATTCCTTAAAAACTGTTGATAGGAATCCTGTTTATAGCTCTGCTCCAACTCATCCAGGCGTTCTTTCTCAGGTTTCTGAGCTTTCGCCATTTCGTGTTGGATCATTTTTTTGAAAGTGCCGGTTAACTCCGAAAACTCTTCCATCGTTTCCTGGTCCTCCTTTGAGAAGAACTGTTCATCGATGGCAGTGGGAGGTTTGGGCTCTTCCGGGGCCGCTTCCTTTTGCTTCTGCAATTCCAGCAGTTGCAATCGGAGATCGTTGTGATCCTCCTTTAACCGAGCTGACGCTTCATTCCGTTTATGGAATTCCCGCTCTAGCTCTTTGTATCTAGACTCATAGTCGTGTTGTTGTTCCTGCTCTTCAGCGGGTTCCTCTTCTTCGACTACTTCTTCTTCTGGTTCAGCAGGCTTTTCATCCGCTGGTGCGTCTTCGTCACCTTCAGGAGCTTCCTCCCAAAGTTGTTCGTCGGTTGGACCCTCCGTGCCAGTTTCCTGGGGAGCGTCTTGGCCGTCTTCCGCCATAGTTCCTTTCAAGCCCTCAGCACTATTGCGTGTTCACGCTACACTGCTCAAAGCTCCAAATGTGTCACCCGCAAATGTCCCGAAAATCGGATTTAGCAGAGTGTGACCCCTGGTCAGACCGTGGAGGTCGGATTACCACGAAGCCGGTCTGGTTCTTTTACAATCCATTCCAAAGCTTCTATAACGCCAAGCTCTTTGTTGTGCTTAGCGATAGTTTTTTCGTCCAGGATCATTGTCGTAACAATCGATGCCATAGACTGATCAATTCGTTCCTGCGCCAATGCGCATAATGATTTCCACGCTGGCGTGTCAGCCAACAAAGCAATCATTTCATTTCTGTTTTCAGGCCGGCGCATTAGCCGCTTGCTGTTCCTGTAAAATTTCTTCTGCCGGTGGACCGCCCTGTAATCGGTTCTGAGCGTCCTGGTCCGCTTGCTCTAAGTCCTGTCTTAAACCTGCAATCTCTGGCTGCCTGGATTCTGGGTCTTCCATGTCTGCATCGGTCAACTGGGCCATCATTCTTTGTTCAGCCAGTTGTGCCCCCTGCATGCGCTCCTGTTCACCGGTTTCCCGGAGTAGGATGCTGTGTTGTGCTAGGTTCGTGGGATGTAGCGCATTTCCGATTTTAATTAGCTCAAGACGTTCTTTCATCTCCAATTCACGTTGATCACTTGATACGTCCTGCTTCTCTTTCAAAAGGGCTTTCTGGGACTCAAGCTGGGCCTCCAGCTGCGTTTTTAACTGCTCCTGCTGGGCCAGCATTTGCTGGTTCTGCTGTATCTGCTGCTGCTGGGCTTGACTGGCCTGCTGCATTTCCTGGGTTACCTCCTGCTCCGTTTTTAAGATATCCTCAGGTTCCAGGTTAAATGCGCGTAATAGTGGTCTACTGAACGCCTCGTATTTCAAATATTGCTGTAACTGCGGTAATCCACCGACAACCTGCAGGAAGTTTATTAACTGCGTATTATGGACTTCTTTAGCTATATATTGTTCGTAACCGGTGGAAATGGCCTCATAATCGCCTTTAATTGATGCGTCCGGAGAGTCCACCATTAACCACCGGTAAATCGCATTGATGTTCTGCGTAATCATGCGTGACACCGAACGCACTACATCTGCGGTCTGCCGGTTGGCATTACTGTTCAAAATTGACATTCCGGTCGCCGTTTTTGTCTGTGCTGGCGACATATCCCCATAGCCGATTGCTGTCTGGCCACTGTCTAAATCAGCCTCTTTTTCCAATTGCTGGACAATTTGCAGCAAACCGTTTGTCACGTCAGGGATGACGATCGACGCAAACGCATCACGCACGCTGGCGCCAGGTTTCACCCGGAATTGTTTACCAGGGTAAATTTGTTCTGTATCGGTGCCTGGCTCAAAAGAATTGGGATCAATGACCGTGAGTGGGGCTGCGGATAAACTCTTGCCCTCGATCATCATGGCGTAGCAAAAATTCAGGATCGACTGCGCGTCTCTGATCGCATAGTAAATCCCGTCTCCCCAGATGCTCTCCGGGTTCTTCTGCCAGTAACAAAAATGGTAGGGCAGCATCTGATCAAACGGGTTTTCCGCGATCTTGATGACTTTATCGCCAATCACCGTTACTACGACCGGCATAGCCATTGGCATATCCCCGGAATTCATTGGTAAATGGCCCTCCAGGTCCTTGCCGTCTAACTTACCCCAGAACTCCAGAACCTCTATTTTCTTTACCCGGTTTCCGGAACTTTCGTCGTATTTTTTGGGGTGCTCTGAATCGTCGTGCCCGTCGCTTTCTCCGATGTTGTGCTCGATGACTTCTTCAATGGCTCCTGGGATCCATCCTTCCTGCTGTTCTGCCAGTTGGCGAAGCTGGATTTTAGATAGGAAACTACGTTGAATGATGTAGTCTGCATCGTCTGAGGAAGTTGCCTCAGGTGATGGAAAAACGTTCCAACAGCTGACGTAAGATACTGCAGGTAGAAGCTCTGCCTCCAACGTTTGCTCCACCGCCATAATTTCGTCTGGAGTTCTAACCGAACGGTAGACAGGGTAGTTTCTATGCTGGAGCGTAATCCCCTTAGTGACACCTGTACCATAGAGCGCCATTTCATGAATTGCATGCGCGATCTCCGTGTTGTAGTCGGTTCTGTCCAAAATATCCCTGATGCGCTCTTCCATCTTTTTTGAGCGCCCATTCAGCATGTCTTCCAATAAATCCTGACGGTTTGGCGGTGCCTGAACGTCTGGTGGAAAAAAACGGGGATTTCTAGAGGGGGTAATCGAAAATGGGACCTTGCCATCCTCAAAAAGCAGGGTACCTATCTTGATTTTAGCGGAATTGACTTTGCGCCTGGTCTGATTGACAAAAATGCCACGCTCAGACGCTAATTCGCTGGATTTATTTACATTGGAGGGATACTTGGCCCGGTAGGCGTCGTAAGCCTCCTGCCAGTGGACTTCATGGTCTCTGCGATATTCCCTGGCTTCCTGAAACTTCCCCTGAACAACGTGTGCAATGTTGTCCAAAGGCGCCTGGATGACCTTCGCTTCGACTGATACTTCTTGTTCTGCCATATGTGGACGGATGTATTGGAAAGACCCCCCAAATACACACGTCCTGACAAACTTCTACAATGATTTAGCTGTCTTCAGTTTCTTGTTGAGCTTCAATTTCAGCGGCTACCGCCTCGCCTACGTTTACCAAGGTTTGAGACACTGCTGCCGCTAGAGTTGCAGCCACAGGTGGAGAAAAATACTCGTAAAAAATATCAACCAAATCATGGATACATTTGGTGGTTTTAGCCTCAAAGTCCTCCCTTTCGTTGATTGCTTTGAAATCAATCTGTATGACGTTATCTCCCATAACTAAATTTGTGTTGGATTAAATAACTTTAAATCCGGCTTGCCAAACCTCAAATTAGGCGGTCTGGGGGGTGTTGCCGGGAACATTTTGCAACCAAAAGCAGCGATAGCCAGAGCCATTACACAATCATCCTTCGACCCGTGCTGCGCTTCCATCTTACCGTTAGGTAAATTGACAAAGGTCTGTAATTCATCCACCAAAACTGGTGAATTTATTCTAATCTCTCCCTCTCGTATAAGCTCCTTGAGGTAATCAATAATGAGAGGTTTTGATTTTGCGGTTGTATGGAATCCGAGTTTCCTAGCGGTTCGACTACTTCTTTCATCCAGAATTTTCTCTGAGTAAATATTGGGGTACAGGTGCACATCCGATAAAAATTTAAGGGTAACCAGTCCATGATTATTCCTTTCACATAAGATATTTGCCCAGTTGTACCATTTGCCAATAGCAAAAAGCTGCCAGGCCAGTAAATCCGGATCAATTTTACAACGGAGCGTTGCGACTTCCTGGTAACTGCCAACATCCATCACTACTGCTACTGACCAGTCGGTATCACGGCCGATTTCCAGCCCCTCGCTGACGTCCACGCCCACCCGGTATTCTTTATTGGCTATTGGCCGCTCCCACACCTGCAAATCCCCATCTTCAGCCTGCTCTAGTACATACTTTTCCTTTCGGTTTCCGTCCACCCATGCATTGACCGGTATATGGAATAAAGAAGGCGGCTGTTCGCGGCTGATTTTTTGCGCATGGATCGACATCGCATTCAGCCGTTCTCGGTCAAAAACCCCCCTACCCGTACTGACAAACGCCTCCCTGGCTGTCGACGGGTATTCCTGGTGGTATTTGGTTAAATCATGCTGACACTGGGTGCGGATACATTCTCGACGCCAATGTAATTCCTCTAGACCAACCTTGAATGTAAGCGGTTCTTCATCCCCAATGTCATATTCTGTAGTAACTCCGAGTAAGTTGGATTCTTCCTCTCCACCATATCGCGGGTCATTACCCAGGCTATCAGCAAAGCGTTCTCTTTCTTCTTCATCTTTAAATGGTTTCTTATAATAACTAAAAATGTACCATGGAAAAAACACTGCCTCCCAACCTGAATCGCCGGTGGCTGCATCCCAGTACATATCGTGAAAAACACCACCAACACCACTTGCCGTACTTTCGATAACGGCTTCCGTCTGAAACTGCTGAACCACGCAATTTAAAAGCCCTAACAGATAATCTTCACCTCCTTCCCCCCAGGATGCCACCTCGGAACAGTGTAGAAAATCAACCTTAGCACCGCGGACTTCACGACCTCCCACCGTGCTTAAACTGTAGGACGAATTTAACCCGCCTGAGTCAGAATCCCAAACCAATTCCTGTTTGCCTGAGTACTTCATAGCAGGTTTGACTTCAATGGGTAAATGCTGCTCCATCAGTTTAGTCATTCCAAACATAACGCTGGTAGCCGCTTTTGAGTGTGTACAGATGTGTGTATTCCGGTTTCGGTTCATCGCTGTATGATGAAAATACCGACCTTGAACATAGGTGCTGATCCCAAAGCGCCTGGCCTTCAAAACAATCATGCGTACATGGCCATCTTTTTCTAACTGACGCCCCATCATTTTGTGCAAAATTAATTGCACTTCATTTAACTCAAAAGGTATTAACTGGCCGGTCCCAAATTCTTGTATCTTTAAACACTCTTTGAGATATAAAACCGGATCTTCCCTGAAACGTTTAATTATCTGTATCAGGTTTTTTTGGGCTACCTCCTCTTGTTCCATCTAACTGTTCGGTAATTATATTAATTATATACTGGTTAAGCGTTATATTTTCAATGTGAGCCTCAAGGGCTAATTTTAAAATATCCCAATCTGGTAATTCGATTCTTATAGAACTGCATTCACTAGATTGGGGCGACGCCATCGTTTTTTGCCGTTCTATGGTCTGATTCCATTTCCGAAGATTCTTGATCCTTTCTTCTTCTGTTCGCATAGTCCCTTTCATGTTTATTAAATTCTGCAGTGGAACCTAGTAGGTAATCGTTAGTTTCAATTTCTTTCAAATTTATATACATACCTGGCCGTTTTTTCATGGGACTCCTTTTTATGGTGTGTGTACAAATGCCTCTAACTACTTTATGTATCTATACCCGCCCCCGCGGAAAGCCCCACCCCCGACCCCCACCCCCGGCCGATGATAAGTTCGCCGGCCGCCGGGCCGTCGCACCGGTCACGATCGGTTCAACCGGCCGACTCTCCGGCCGACTCCGTGTCCAAGTCTTGAGACTCGGTCACTGATTCGGTCTCATCCATTGGTATGAGCTGCATTCCGGGTGTTACATCCTTCACTGGTACCTGGTCAAGCAAGTGTTCGAACGCATGCGTATGCGCGTGTTCCACTTTCCTCCTGTCCTGCCACATGCCCTGATGTTTGCCTAGCAACAGTAGGATATCCTTGGCGGGACCGTAGGAATCTGCTGCTATCGCAGCCCGGTACAGATCCCACATCTCAGCCAGTATCCGCTGAGGATCCATCCCCGCAGCATTTAATTGTCTTTCTATTTCCCTGGATATCGCAGGTTTCTTCATCAGCACTGAACCGTAACGGTGGGCATTCTTCTCGCTGAACCCAGCATCACGTGCTGCTTGTGTTGCTGTGTTACCTTTAAGTATTGAAGCAACGAACCTATAGTGTTGTGCGTTTAGTTTCATAACTAATTGTTAATCCATTACAATGTATGCCCAAACAATAATGATTATTCCTATAATTATTAATTCCATAAAATTAATATTCGTCATTGATTAAATCATCGAGTCCTTCACTCATTAATGCTAAACTAAATGCATCACTATTAACTGCATTACCTGGTTCTAATACTTTTATTTGTTTACCACTGTTCAAATAGTTTTCTGTTTCTAGTTTAATCTTCTCTCTTAGTTCCATCTTTTGTTGTGGTGTTTCAAGTTTGTAGTTAGATCCAAATTCAAAACATCTGAACGGATTAACTGACGCAGTTGACTTAATCTTTGCACGTGCTTTTCTTTTACGTTGAATATCATGTGTTTTGTGACAATTAGAATCAGCGCATAGTTTAGTGCTTTTAACCCATTTAATTATTGGTGTTCCACAAATGATGCAGTTTGCCAGTCTGCCCTCCTGGTCAAGCTGAGCCATGTACAGTTCCCTCACGCGCGCGCGATCCATATTTAGGGACGTTGCGATCGCATTCCAGTACTGTTCCTTCGGCACAACACCACGAACCCAGGTTCGAACAGCAGACGTGCTCACTCCGACCTGTGTTGCTACTTTTTTTAAAATAATTTGATTATTTTTATCTAATGATTTCAACCACATGACTTCTAACCAGGGGGAAAATAATTTAATCAGACAAAAATAATGACGAATTCGCTTGCAGAGTGTCTGAAATGGGTAAGAATAATGATCCCTGCCAGAATTCTCGCAGGATGCTAGACAAACCAACAGCAAAACATAGGAGACAAAATGCTGCCATTTGAACGGAAGAAAATCAGTAAAGCGCTTTCAAGCTTTATGGATTCGACTGGGGTCGGTGGATGGTTTGAGGATATCCCTCTAGATCAAATCAATACTATTTTGAAACTTTATGGGTATCGGCTTGTCAATGAAGACATGTCCGACCTGGAAGTATTGCTATGCGGTACAGAGGGAAGGGCGGAATTCGGTATCGCACCCATAAATCAGGATATTTTCTCCGGCACGATACTTCTGTTGACCTGGTACAAATCTACTCATAAACGAGCACGTCCATACGACGTTGTTTGTTACATGAGTGCTGAAAACAATCGCAAATCTTTTTAATAAATGAAAATGAGTATTCAAGTCGTCAGACCAAGTATTGATGGTCCCTGGTACGCAAAGATCATCACTAAAAATAGGGGAGACTTCTGGCCCCTCAAAGATATCGTGAAACAGGCTGGATTCAGGTTTGATCCTAGTGATAAATCATGGTCAACCACTGATCCATTGAAGGCATTACATCTTGCTCAAAAGGTGGATGACAAGGATGCGATCAACATCCTGCAGGGTGAGAGGGACGGCGCCTTAGAAGCATCAGCTGCCACTGACGCGGACATCCAGGTGCCAGTCCCTGACGGACTATCCTTACTTCCTTATCAGAGAGCAGGGATAGCATACGCAATGGGGAGAGACGCAATCCTGATTGGTGATGAGATGGGTCTTGGGAAAACTGTCCAAGCCATCGGCATTGCCAATGCAGACCCCCATGCGACTTCCATACTGATCATTGTCCCGGCCAGTCTCAAGGTCAATTGGCAACGTGAATTCCAGAAATGGGACACAAAGGGATTATCCATTGAAATAGTCAACGGCACTAAGCCAATTGGTGACTCTAACGTGGTCATTATTAATTACGATATTCTGACCAAACCTAATCATTTAATTGCATTAAGATCACGTGTCTGGGATCTGATGATTGTGGATGAATGCCACAAAATTAAATCCGCTAAGGCACGTCGAACAAAAGCAATTTTTGGAAATAAAAAAGATGGGATTGTACCACTGGATGCAACACGCAAAGTGTTTCTTTCCGGAACACCTATGGTCAACAGACCCGCTGATATTTGGACACTGGCCAAAGCTTTGGACCCTGATGGATTAGGAAGGAACTGGGCACGGTATCATGAACGGTACTGTGATGCGTACCGTGATCGATGGGGATGGAACACAAAAGGTGCATCCAACCTGGGTGAACTGCAGGAACGGTTACGAACTGCATTCATGGTCAGACGACTGAAGAAGGATGTCCTGAAGGACCTTCCAGAGAAACTTCGCCAGGTCATCATCCTGCCTGCTAACGGTGCAACTGCATTAATCCAGACTGAGAATGATTTAAAGGAAAGACACGATCGACTGGTCGAGGAACTTGCGCATGCACTCACTCAATCTGACGGTGACTGGGAATCCAGGGTTTTCCAATTAAGAGAACAGGTATCCATTGCATTCACTGAGCTGGCTAAGGCCAGGGTCCAGACTGCATTGGCTAAGATCCCTGCCGTGGTCGAACACCTGAAGACTGCACTTCAAGAGGGTCCTGTCGTGTTCATATGCCATCACCGTGAGGTCGCTGATCGTGTCCGTGAAGAAATAGGAACCAAGACCAAGGAATGGCCAGGCATGGCATCCAGTGTGGTCATGGGTGGCATCACTCAGTCAATGAAACAGCAAGCCGTTGATGATTTCCAGGAAGGCAAGAACAACCTGTTCATCGGAACTATTCAGGCTGCTGGTGTTGGACTGACTTTGACAAGATCAAGTCACGTGATATTCGGCGAACTGGACTGGGTTCCTGCAAACGTCAGTCAAGCTGAAGACAGGTGCCATCGGTATGGCCAGACTGAAACAGTACTGGTGCAGCATATCGTTCTTGATGGTTCAGTGGATGCCAAGATGGCGAACACGATCATCAGTAAACAACAGGTGATTGACCAATCACTTGACCAACCCTTTGATAAAACCAACGCCTCTGCAATTAAACTTCCGGAGCCCACTGGGGCACGTGAACCGAAGACTGAAGAGGCTATCCCTCAACCTAAAATTAAAGCTATTCACGAGGCTTTACAAAACATTGCGGGACTATGCGACGGAGCATTCGAACGCGATGGTACTGGTTTCAATAAGATGGATCAAGACTTCGGTCATTCACTGGCCAATGCCCCTGCTCTGTCTGCCAAACAAGCTCATCATGCAAAGAAGCTTGTCAATAAATATCGCCGTCAGGTTCCTGCCGACCTGATGGAAACCATCAATGCCTAATAAGGAGACGCGATTATGGCAATTTCATCCACAAGTTACATCAAAGCAATCGACGCAGGTAAACGCTCACGTGAAGAGAATCAGGTTGGACAGCATGTCCACGTCGTTGATCCATACGATCAGGACAACCTGGTCAAATCCAGGGTGTTTAATAAGGAACCAGGTAATTCTAAATTGCCTATTCATCTGCGCCCGGGGAATCGTGATAAGTCAGTCACTCAGCGGTTCCTGGAAGGTCATGCTGATGCGAAAGCAGGCAAGATCCAGATCGCTGAGCCTCAGCAGGCCAAGCTTGCAGTCCAAAAGACTGAAGACCTTCGAAAACTTCAGGCCTTGCTTGGCATAGTCAAGACCAGGGTTGAACAGCTGGAACACGAAGAGCTTAACAGTCATCTGCAACAGATGATGGCCGAGCATGAACTTTCAGGTTTTAAGGTGGTCAACTGATGAGTAGGAAACCCAAAAAAAGTGACAATTACGGTTCACATACCGTGGGTGGTCCTGTTCTGCTCAAGATCCGGACTATGCGTGGGATTGGTCAGAATAAATACCGAGCGCCCAGGTGGTTGAAGGGGATGCATATGGGCATCCTCTACCATCCTGATGGGATTGCGAAAATTGTCAGAAAGACAGCGAAAATAATCCGAGGTTCATATAAGTGCACCAGAGTGTACATATTGTACCTGGGTAATCGCGAACTGAATGAATGGGAAGAGGCCGGTCGTTACGATAGTGTCGTCGAAGCCAAAGAGGCTTGCGGTGAAGCGATCGGACCTGTTCTTAAAATTAAAGAAAAACCTGGTCCGAAGAAAGCTGCATGAAGAAAGCATGTTTTTATATGCGGACCTCAGCCAAGGGCAACCTGGATGGTGACAGTGAAGTCAGACAGTCAACGGCCATCCAGGCCTTTGCCAAGAACTTTGGTTTCGAACTCGTGATGGGGGCATACGACGAGGTTGTTTCAGGCGCCGACTACGTGGAATTCCGTCCTGGTATGATAAGTCTGATCGAGTACTGCGAGAAACATAACGTTGAATACATTATTTGTGAGGATGCCAAACGGTTTGCACGTGGGGTGATTGTCCAGGAGATGGGCCATAAATACCTTCAGGAACGTGATATTACAATCATTCCAACAGATGCCCCGGAACACTTCACCAGTGATGATGATCCCACTGTGGTCCTGATCAGACAGATCATGGGCGCCTTCGCCGAACACGAGCGTGCGATGACCGTGATGCGACTCAGGGTTGCACGTGAGCGGAAGAAAAAAGCCACCGGTAAGTGTGAAGGCAAAAAGAATATGAAAGAGCTGCATGGCCCTGAAATAGAGAAACAGGCCAAACGACTTAGAAAGCAGGGACTGACTTATGAGCAGGTCGCTCACAAGCTGCATGATTTAGGTTTCTACCAACAGTCTGGTGAAGCTTTAACCCGTAAGCAGGCATGGCGCTTATGCAACCGACGACGCTAATGACGGCCGAAGCGGATGAGTTGATAACTCAAATCCGTGCTGATCTGAAAGAGCAGATGCTTGGAAGGATCCTGGTCGATACGATTAACTACGGTCTAAAGGACGCTGGCATGGAGCTGGATCCTGAGGATCGTGAGGGAGACCCCATCCGCCAGTTTATTTACTGGTGTTGTATGACGGTCGATTTTACCAAGGACGAATTGCCTGATATGCAGAATGCATGGCTCTCGCTGGGAGAGGTCAGGAATATCGTGAGACAAGCCCAGCTTGCCGAAGCTGATGAACTGCATCCAGATGTAGTGAGCAGCATGTTCGGAATGATGATCGAATCCATCCGTAGACGATGGACCGATTATAAAGAGGATCACGGTCTGCCAACCGTGCTTAATTAACAATCCATAGAAGGAGACGCTTATGGCAGCAGGTACATTAATAGCCCACGCAGGTGGACACATGGTTCAACCAGGATCACCTGAAATGATGGTCCGTCATGATCCCATAACAGGGTCACATAACACTCAGTCCCATCAGTCCGTGGTCGACTTAGTGAAGAAGCATATTGGCAACCATGGCCAATACCAGGTTTCATCCGAAGAATACGCCATCAGCCATGAAGGCAAGCGCTTATTCGGGGTGATTAATATCCGGGATAACTTCAACGATCGCGATGATTATGAATTGGCGGTCGCACTCAGGCATGCGAACGACTACGCATTCAGCTTCCAGCTTGGGTGTGCCAGTCATGTGTTCGTCTGCGACAACATGGCATTCTTAGCCGGCGACGATACCGTCCGACACCGTCATACCAGGTACATGATGGAGAACATGGACAAAGAGATCGCCGGTCTGATGAATCGAACCCTGGGCCAGGTTGAAACCCTGCACCTCAGGTACGATGCATACAAGGACTGGATGCTCACTTCTGAATGGGCAGATCATATCCTGATCGAAGCTGTTCGACGTGGTGCACTTCAGAAAACCAAGATCCTGGATGTGGACCAGGAATGGAAGAAGCCACGCCACGAGGAATTCGAGGCACGCAATGCCTGGAGCCTCTTCAATGGTTTCACCGAGGTGAACAAGGGATCCAATCCCATGGATCAGGCCAAGCGTACCGGTATCCTTCATAATCTGTTTGATGAAGTTGTTGATTACCGCCCGGAACGCGAACAAATGGCGCTGCCCTTAGCAGCTTAACGATAACCATGTGCTCAAGATCACCAAAATACCCAATGATATCAACGCTTTGGGTACTCTTGAGTGATCTTGAGTGATTTACTCAAGACTTTCATGAACGCTAAAGTACTAATATTATTATATATATTATATATTTATATTTATATTTATATATATTTTGAATTCTTGAGTAGGGAGCCTTATGTGGGAGAATAAGTATATACACAATCTTTTCTATATATGCATAGGAGCCCCCACTCAAAAATTCAAGAGTTGGTCAAAATCGATACTTTCTTCAACGATATCAGGACTTTGCGCCTTGACTAAACAACTCAAGATTAGTCAAGCCTATTCAAAGAAAGAAACTAATAGGCAAAACCTATTAATCGCGGAGCCAGATCACCCTGGTCACGAACACCAATATGGATCTTATGACCACTGAACTAGAAAAAAAAGAAGGCCTTGAGATCGGTAAGGCAATGGAAGCATTCGCGGACGACGACATGGTCGAGGTCCCGGTCAAGCTGCTTAAATTTTTAGTTGGCTATGCGAAGGGGGCGACGGCGAACAGCTTTAGTGGTGACGCCACGTACCTAGCATTCTGCAAAGGCTGTGATGCGTCGGGGATTGATTCGAAGCAGGCAAAGGTGATGTACCGTGCCCTGGTCGATTCGATGAACCCACTGGCCCTGATGGACCGCAGGATGGATTCGTTCGCTGACGCGAAGAATGTAGTCAAAGATGATGATAAGTTAATTGGCGACTCGGGGGATGCCAAGCGGCCCCGCATATCAGATAATTCTAATAGGAGACGTAATGACCCCGGAAGAATTGAAAACCAAGAGAAAACTGCTAGGGATGACTCAGGTCGGACTGGCAGACGACCTAGAAGTGTCGGAAGGCGCAATCCGCGCATGGGAATCAGGACGAACGGACATCCCGAAAATGGCCGCTCGACTGATCAACATGATGGAAGTGAACCTTTGTCCGACTTGTAACCAACCGCTGCCGAAAGCAGCTTAAAACGATACGGACGGCCTGGACACTCGTGCTGATCAGGCCGCTCCGCCCACCGTCTTTTACACCTGGGGCACTCCCAATATTCAGCTGTTGTTATTTTCTTTGTGTGCTTTTTCGGCAAGTTCCACCATCCTTCTAGACAACCCTTTCAGGAAGTCAAATTCATTGTTGATCTGATCGATCGCATTAAATAATGCTCTGTCGAATTGTTTTGCGACATGCTTCAAATGATTCAAGTCGCTGGGATCATCAGACAGGGATCCTTTTGCGACATCGTAGTGTTCAGCCATTGCTTTCTTCATCGATACAAACTGGCAGGGTCGCATTAACAATCAGTTGAACCTTCGGGTCATTGTATTGGTCATCAATCTCATGAAAGGGGATTGAATGCCTAAGCGCATCGACCACGCATCCGCAGACCAACTTAATTTGCGCCGGCCACATATCTGCTGTGATTGGAGCTCTGGATTGTTCTATCGTATCCCAGCATCCCTCGATGAATCCGTACACGAACGTCGCAGGATACCAGTATGGTGTTGCTCCGTCAGGATGGGCCGAGGCGCCGGTAGTGATAAGTAACGCTGCACCTATTAATAAATATCTCATACATCTCCTACCATGGTTATGAAAGCTGGGGTCGTCTCCCCGATCCAGGCGCCAGCCTGATTGAATTCGTGATACTCTTCTGCCTCTTCCCAGGTCATGCCCTGGTCCATCAGTTTTTTAATCACCTTGTTTCGATCGTAGCAAACCACCGGCACTTGACCGAACCTGGATGAAACCCCGGCGATACAATCGTCGAACCCGTCCATCAGTTGATATTCTTCCAGCCGATCGTCTAACCAGGTTCTCGTTGTTACCATGAAATTTTTCTCACGGTAGTTTTCATTCGAATTGTTCATTCCGCCTCACCTGTTCATCGATTGCCATTTGGGTGGTAGCTGCATAGCCTGCGGCATCCACCATGTTGTCCCGCTTTGGTCGGTGCATCTGCCTGGCTAGTTTAATGGCGATACACATAAGCCCCACGGTTTCCGGAGGGATCGCGTCACGCTCCAGAATTGTTCCCCAGAATTCACCGATCTTGGTAAAGTTATCGAGGGGGTGATCGTAGGCCCACTGACGTTGGCCGTGAACGATTTTGTCTGCCTCCTGCAGAATAGATTCTTCATTTTCCGTGTACCGCATTTGCGGGTCGTATTGTTCTTTTTCTTCAGCCATCTTTGGGCACTTTATATGTATGTGAAAAATTTTACATCGAGGGCACAGCCCTTCGATCTTAGGACTCATTTTTTCGGCCGTCGCAGCATTCAAAATTTGCCATTCCGCACCTGGGGCAGTGGTAATGCCCATGCGCGAATTGGAGTCCAGGTGACCTACAGAATTGGCAGGTCATAGATTCAGGTTCATGAATTTGTATTCCACCCTGGGTGGCTTTTTGGGTTGTGTCATTTCCCGGTGTGCCAGGATCAGGACAAGACCCAGCACGATACACGCTAAAAGTAAGATTGTTTTTAGATCCATTTCCTTCCTTATGCAGCTTGTTCATCGAGTCCCCAGAACATGTCCGATAATTGCTGTTCGGTGACCATGATCCAATTGCCTGAACCCTGTGGCTCCTCGATTCGAATGAGTTCTTCTTTACCGTTGATGGTATCCAAAGTTTCACCTGGTTTTGGATTGTCGTGGGCTTCAAGGATCTGATCGACCCTACCAGCCAAATCTTTTCTCAGACAGCCGCAGGACCTGGTGATTTTCTGTGTCACCAGATTGTCTTGAATCACTTTTTTGTTTCCGCAGGTGCATTGATACAGACCGTAGCTGGTGCGTTTTTCACCCTGGTAGCAGGGGAATGATTTGTAGTGGTCGTGGCTTAAATAGGTTAGCCGTGATGGTTCACCTTGAGTGCGCCGAATACAGCCGCAGCTTTTGGTGTGTTTATGTCTAACACTCCACTCCAGAATTGTTTTTTTATTTCCACAAATACATTGAAACACTGAATATCTTCCGCGGACAGGATGGGTGTGGCTGTATTTGACAAACGTCAATAACGTGCCGTCTACCCTTCCTTCCAATGGTTCAAACGTTCTTGGCATAAAATCTCCGTATTTAGATGCTCAGATCGGCCGCTATTGAAAGTTTTTGACCGACCCTTAGGTTTGTATACCCCTAAAATATAGCCCTGAGGCTCCACCTGGGTGATCCACGTGTGAGCTCAGCCTAAGTTAGACTCGTGGGCCCAGACTCAGGGCTAATTCGGGGAAGCGTCATCGACACCGTGAAATTCTTCAGCGTAATTCGCATAGGTTTACGACGCATGAATGTAGGCCTTGGTAGCCTGTGTGCAGACGCTTGTAACCTGAAGGCCGTGGCTGAATTCAGGTGAATTATGCACCGATCTGGTGGTCTGCGGTCGTCGCTTAGCCGTGACGCTTTTGGTGGATCCTGAGGTTGTCAGGCCTCCACCAATAATATCTTTGATCCTGATTTAATTTTCCCGTCCACCCTCTCTATCGCCAGGCGACCTGCCTCTTCCAGAGATTTGAGAACGTAATCGTATTCGGCGTGTCCGCCGCCTAATTTTTTAGATGCATTCAATCTTTGCCATGTGACCTCACCGCCCCGTTCAGCGATGTATGTCACAATCTTCGATTGTTTACTTTGGTGCTGGGATTCTCCCAATTCGCCGCTGAACAGGTAGCGAGTACACTGCTCCGCGTAGGCATTGACTGATATCCCACCCAGCATGGCTGCCTCCGAAATTTCGGTGGCGTTGGGATCCATCAGGTACTGACATGTAATCGCGGTCTTCAGTGCGCCAGGACTCCAGCGTTTAATGAATGGGTCCAGGGTCTTCTGAAGATTTCCATCTGTGTCTTGTAGTCTCTTAAAGAGACCTTCGTGATACTCATCAAATAACTTCCAAGCCTTTTCGCTCACGCCGTATTCGGTCTGGACGGTCTTATGGTCCAAACTGCGAAACACCTGGTCCATGAGCTGGTAGGAATCGCAGTCTGAAATGCTGGTCGTCCCCATGGGCCGTGGTGCCGGGATCGCATCGTTAGGCGGTGGCCGGAATAAAAGAAATCTAGCCAGGAACCCAGAACCAGCATCCTGTGCAGTTAATAACCCTTGAAGAAATTCGATGGTACTGACACCTGCGATCGAGATGGTTGGATTCTCCAGGATCTTCGAACCCCGGCTGATCGTCACTTCTTCAAAGTAAGTTGGGACGTCGTACAGTTCGGTCAGCATCTGCCTGAGTCCTTTATTGTGCTGCGACTCCAAAGATGCTAACCAGGATCCGAATTCAGACAGTAACCAACACCCACCACCGGTCTCCCCGATCCGATTCAGACAGGCTTCCCAGCTGGACTTAGCCGGCAAAATTCTTCTCTGGCTTTTAAATTGTTCCAGTAAATTTAAGTTGTACTGGAGATCCTCGTCATCTTCTGGTTTCACCCCGGCGTCGATCGCAGATTTGATCCGATGTAACAAATCGTTGATCTCTCTGATGACCGAATTTTCCTTAGCCCCCAGTACGGCAGATCCCATGTTCAATCCGGTGGTTTTATAACTACCAGATCGATCAATGCAGAGGACCCAGGTGTTAGGGAACAGGCGGACGAAGTAGGTGCCCTTGGGGATGACGAGCTTGGTGCCCGCCTGAGCCGCGAACGAACAGAGTGCTGCCGAAACGATGATGATCGGCGAAGCTTCCGTCAGTTTCGCGGCGTCAGTGGCGTAGTTCCGGAGGATCGGTGGCAGTGATGATAAGTCAAACTCATCTGGTGCCTGATCGACAAGGATCGATTTACATATTCGTTCCATGTCTCCGGGGCGTGGTATATGTACGGTTTTCTGTACATGCGCCAGGTGATCAGCTTTCCTTCTAAATAGCTGATGCATTTTGACACCGATTGATTGCAAGACATCTTGCGTTGAACAACCGGCATGGCACCGAACCAAAATTTTATCCTCAGCCATGGTGACTGATAGCGACGCTCGTGAGTCGTTATGCGTAGGGCATTTCGCATTCCACGTGCTACCAGAAAAACTACCAGACGGTAGTTTCGCCAGGATTTCCTTGTGTGTGCCCTCAAGGTCCTGGGGCAGGTCAATGTTTGGATTAAAACCTGGCCGTGGCGACCTTTGGCTGAGGATCTTCGTCTCTGGTTCGATCCAGTCTTCTGCGACGTCGTAAATCGCATCTTCTAATTTTGCTGCCTGTGCCTCAGGTGACCCTGGATATTTTAATAGCCAGTCGGAGACATCACCGCCGCTGTCGAGGCCAGGCAGCCTCACTACGCTAATGGAAGGGACTACATTTTTAAGTGCCCTACCGATGTTATCTACATATTTTTCACCAGCCTTGTCTCTGTCTGGTAGAAGGTAAACAACTTGATACCTTGAAAAATATTTCTTCCAAAAATCATTATGTACTTGTGACGGCCCACTCGATCCACCTGGGATACAGGTACCAGGTAGTCCTAAATCGATTAGGGCTTGTGCGTCTTTCTCACCCTCGACGACGATACATGATTCGGTCTGAATCGAAGGCAGTCCGTATGGAACTCTCGTTTTTGAATCATCATCCCAATGCCAATCTTTTGTGCCGTCAGATTTTATTCTAAATCGTCTGAAATTCTTTCCTGGGAATTTGACCATTCCATACAGAACCCGCCCATCTACATCGTGGTAGTAGAAAGTTTTTGTTGGCTCCATGCGCTTACTTTCACTGTAATAAAACCATTCTTTTCAGGATCAAGATCAGCGCGCTGCACGTGTAAATCGTCGACTTGACAGTCGTCCTCGAAACAGGGCAACGCGTCCTCTACAATCTTGATCAGATTTGAGATATCCCGTCTTCGCCTGTCCGGAGGATGCACGATAATTTCCAGTGCAACTCGTTCAGGCTTGGGAAATTGGATCTGTTCATCCTTGAACAGTTCCTCACATCGCCTCTTGTATTTCCGGGCTTTCGCCGAAAGAATATTTCGACCATGGACTGCGCGGTACATCGAATTTATACTCGGCGGCCAGGGTAATCTGCATTCGAAATTTCTCATTAATTAACCTGATTAATTCCGCTACAGCGACCTTAGCGTCCGGTGATTGGATACTCGTTGCCAGCTCGTCTGACATCCAAATTCTGTGTCCCTCAGAATTTATTGCATTCCCGTTTGATTTCGGTACCCCTTCACGTCTGAGTTTGTAAAGGATTTCCGCTTCACGGGCACGGGGTAGGGTCGTTTTATTTCTCCAACGCTGCACGCAGGTTAAATTTGAATCAACCGCATTTGCGATATCTTGGAGTGTAGCTCCCCATGTTTGTTCGATTTCTTTTATCAGTTCAACGAACTCATCTGTATTATCGTTGAAATGTTTGTCTTCGGTCATAAATGTGAGCAGCCATTCTTTGACCGCGTCGTTACACCAGTAGTATTCGGTTAAATCTGGTGTCAGATCCTGCCCCTGAAAAATCATCTTGGGGGCACGATTTTCGTTGGCGATCTGAGAACGATGGAGGGCCTGCTCTTCCTCCAGTGTCCCACCTGGTCTGGATCCAACGATTAATAAATCTTTGTACCAGGGATAATTCTTCAATGCAGATCGGATGTGGGACATCCTGGACCTGGAATGATTGGTGTGACCTACTTTTATAAGGTCATTTTCTAATTCTGTTTTTACTCTGAAAACATAAATTCCCATAGCGTCTCCGATGAAAAGGGAAACCGGGGCTTCCTGCCCCGGCAACTTATATTAGGACCAGACTTCAGCGCCTACGGGCTGTTGTGCTGGTTGTTGTGGTGGGGCCGTGGCAGCAGCCTGTGGTTGAATTGTCTGATTTCCTCGTTGAGCTGAGGATTGTGCACCCGCATTATAGGGGCGGATAGACTTCCAGTGGCCGAAGGATTTGGAAGGGTCCTTTTTGGATGGTTGCACGTCCCACTCGACGATAACGATCGAACCTGCGAAATCATCGAGGGTGTTAACCTGATTCAGACCGCAGGCTTGTGCCAACATGCGGACCCGCCGACGACTGGATTTGTGCTTGATCTCCCAGTTATCGTTGTAGCTGGGATCGTTTGCGTCAGGCGCAGCATAGATCATTTCAGGCAGCCAGGTGCCTTCGAACTGTCCTTCCAGGATGTTCAGGTTAATCATGTGATACGGGTGGTCGCTACCGTCCCTCATGGGGGTGGGATTCACCGAATTGACCTGGGCGATGTACTGCCCAGAAGGCACTTCCCAGGATTTTGTAAACGACATCTCGTCGTTTGATTCTTCTTCATTTACGTTGTCGATTATAAACGACGGTGCTTCAGGTAACATAGGCGCGTCTCCGTTAGGATTTATTGCGGTTTGCAGCAATAGCGTTTTTGTATGCTGCGTATAGATCAGTCTCGCCTTCTGCCAGACTGAGTTCAGTGGGTAGTCCGAATCGATTCTTGCAATCAACTCCTCGACCGCCCTGGGCGATGATGTATCTTTCATCCGTCGTGAGGGCTACTTTATCCTTCCTGGAAAATTTACCCTGCGACGTTTGAACGAATGTGCGATACGCCATGAATAAGAATGCGTCGCACCATCGCTTGACATCTGCGGCTACGTGCTTGTTGGCAGTCAATTCGTAGCCATCGTAAGTATCAAGGTGAGGTTTGTTGATACTTTTGATCGAGGTGTGCGCGACAACGATGATTTCCATTTCGCGGTTATCGCGCAGCCAGCCCAGCGCCGCCAACACCTTCGCCATTTTTTCTCTGGCGTAGACGTAAGCTTTTCCGTAATCAATCTGCTCCATGCTTTTGATTTTCAGGTCCTGACAGACCTTCGCTTGGGCTAGTTTCTCGATGCCGTCGAGGGAATCCAGGACGACGGTTTGGAACGCATGGTCACCTGTTTTCAGAAAGTGAAGTGCCTGACCTAAATGATCCCAGAGGTCTGCATTCGCTTCCAGGGTATCCTGCGGTACCAGTTGTGCCTGATACCTGAGCCCCTTGATAGCCATAATTTCACTGGCGCCGTCATCTGCGTTGAGCAGAAACGGCTCGTTCGCGCTGAGTGCGAACCAGGATTTTCCGACCCCAGGTTCCCCTGCGATCGTGGTGATGATGGGCCGGAATTTTGGTTCCGACTCAAACGCACTCATATCGAGTGCGGGTGGTGGCTCTACTGGAGCCAGTTGTGGTTTAGCTGCCATTTGCATCTCCGTGTTTCCAGTCTGCAATTCTTTTTTCCATGTCCATCATTCGGACCTTCAGCCCACACCGCAGACAATTAAGGTGTGGTCCAATACGTTTAGAATCCGACATCCACCAAACAGGATTCGGTTCGATCTTTTTTTCGCATAAACAAGGGAAGTTCCCATTTTTATCCTTGCGGTATCCCAGGTCATGCAGCCTCTGGATCCGCGCTCGATCCTTCTTGCGCTTTTCGTTCTGCTCGTTCGAAAAAAGCCCGCTGGGCGGCTTGCTGGGTGTGCTCTTCCGGGTTTTCGAATAGCCTCTTGATTTGGCCCGCGGTCGCTCGGCAATTAATGACGAGAGTTCTGGCGGCAACGTTATCTGATTCACTGAGCGCTCTTTCGGCCATCTCCAAATGGCGGATTAGTGTGTCGAGGTTACTTTTGATTTCTTTCATTTTCCCTCCGCATGATTCGGTCGTAGCACGCCTGCTGTTGAGGTGTGACAGAAAAAAACCTGCCGAAGAATTCCTTCAGCGTTCTATATTGATCGTGCTCGTTTGATGAGGTCATCAGTTGGTACAAAAAAAGTTTCGTGGCAGTACTGGTACGCCTGGCACCATTTGGGTTTACATAGGAAATGACCCCGTGCCAGAGGGAACCACCCATTATCGAGCATGAAGTTGTACTGCTGTAGTTTTGCAACACTTTCATAGATATCTTCTCCGGTGATATCGAACTTAATAATTTGTGGTTGCCCCCCGGGAATCCACACGTGAATCTCGCAAGCCGGGATTTCGTCCAGGTTGCGATCGACCATCAGCCAGAATGCATAACTGGCAAGCTGCCAGCGCCATTCGTGCTGCATGGAAATTTGATAATCGGTTAATTTCTTTTTCTTGCGCTTGAGATCGATGAT
>Ga0098038_1000157_pt1 | contig 29492 bp, 14 predicted proteins | sample 5B_taG_FD_75051 | JGI IMG/M metagenome (GOLD analysis project Ga0098038, IMG submission 75051) | Marine viral communities from the Subarctic Pacific Ocean - 5B_ETSP_OMZ_AT15132_CsCl metaG | ecosystem: Environmental > Aquatic > Marine > Oceanic | place: Pacific Ocean | collected 2015-01-08 | reverse complement strand
CAAAGATCTAACACCAATCTACGATGGCAGAGTCCTAGTAAACAAGTCAGCGATGAAAGATCCAGCAGTTCAGGCAGCACTCGCAGCAATGGCAGCGAGAAACTTTGAACCACTGCCCACACCAACTGGCGACAGTTGGAACATCAGCGACAGACATTAACAGTATAACACACCCTGTCCCAAATGACAGGGTTTTTTTGTGGGTGCGGTGCGTGGGGCGATGCCGAGTGGGACTCCTAACCATATCCAAGTCTACAAAAGTATCCCAACGACATATAAATATTTCTACCAAATTGAAAATTCAAAACCCTGATTTTGAAAAAAATTTTCCAGCAAAAAAATGACTAAAAAAGACGAGCAACAAGAAAACGCCCACAAGCAACTGATGGAAGATCCAAAGTATGCTGTGCATATACATGACGCACAAATCAACAGGATGGCAACGTACATAGAGAAACTTGCAGAGAAACTCCAAGATGATGATAACAGGATCAAAGCTCTGGAAGATGCGTTATATAGATTGGAGGAAACAGTAAGATTCGGAAGACCTTCCAACAAAACTGATGGACCACCAGACTTAAAGGATTTTATTCATGAATAAGAACTACCAAGAAATATTAGATAACTTTGAGGAATTTTGTGATGGATTTGAAGCAGGAGCCGCCCTTAGATTCTCAGGAAGAGATGTTGAGAGCAGACAACCAATTGACCATAAAGCAGTTGAGCGAGTCACTCCAACAGTTGTCCGACAGATTGACACACCTAGAGCAGAGGACTTCTCGCTTAGAAGCACCTCAATTGATGTACAAGCGTCCGAAGTCGGAGACTCATGAGAAGATTGCTGAGACACTTAACTATCTACATAATTCAGTAGAGGAGTTGAAGCAATGTCAGGAGTAGCACGAGTAGGTGATTCTATTACTACAGGACATGGATGCGAAGCTACTGCATTATTAGCAGGTCCAGGTGTCCTTACAGTATTAGTGAATGGTAAACCTGTGTGTGGAGTAGGAGATCTTACCGCACCTCATTTATCAGGAATACCTCCTGTTTGCGTATCACATACCATGCCTATTATTAGTGGCAACGCCAGAGTACTAGTTGGTGGTAGACCAATCGCAAGAATTGGAGATCCTGTTGATGCTGGTGCAATTGCAACAGGATCTCTTAATGTACTTGCATGATCGTGGAGTTCATGCTACAATATTGATAACTTAGAATTATTATGGCACTATACAATAACAATGAACATACAGCACCTCCAGCAAAGGTGACTAGACAAGGTAAGTCAAAGAATACAAAGCTCGCAGCAACTTCTCGTAATGCAGCGAAAAAGAGATATAGGGGTCAGGGAAAATGAGTGACGATCTTTCTCGTATTGCCTCTGCTCTTGAGAGGATTGCTGATTCTTTTGAGAAAGAGTTGCATGTGGACATTGATCATGCCCATATAGATGATATCGGTGAGATACACGGTGACGTGATAACCCATCCGAAGCAATTCTAGAGGAGGTCTCCGACCCCCGAACGCCGAAGACTCCGACATGTCATACCAAGCACTACCAAATGAGTTACATATAAAGGATAGTCCTATAGCAGGTCAAGGTCTTTTTGCAAGAGAAGATATTGATGCTATGATGTATCTTGGCGTATCCCACGTGGTAGTAGATGATGATATAATGAGAACGCCTCTAGGAGGGTTCGTAAATCACTCTGAAGACCCCAATTGCGTGAAATGGTACGAAGACCAAGGATGGGGAAGGATCTATTACATGAAGACGATTAAACCAATTAAGAAAGGAGAAGAGTTATTTTTGAAGTATACCTTTTACAAGGTAGGATAAAAGTCGCTAAATAAAACTGACTTCGTATATTGTCGGTAAATGGCGGCCACGTTGTCCTTTAAGGACATTAATATTACTTTTAAGAAGCATCCTGTTACTAATGACTTAGTTGTTAGTAGGGATGCTTCTGCTATTAAGCAGTCAATTGTAAATTTATTGCTAACAAATAAGGGTGAGCGTGTATATCAACCAGAGTACGGCAGTGATCTTAGAAAATTTTTATTTGAACCTATGGATTTTGCTACAGGTGCAGCAATCCAGAATAATATAATATCAACTATAAAGAAATTTGAACCACGTATAGGAGTATTGAGTCTGGAAGCTTCTCCAAACTTTGATGATAATGGATTTGATGTTGAAATGACATATGAAATACGAGGTACAGATAATCCACCAGTCACAGTAGACTTCTTCCTTGCAAGGACGAGATAATGCCATATACCCAAGTAAACAATTTAGACTTCGCTGACATTAAGACAGCTCTCAAAGAATACATGAGAGCACAGTCAGACTTTACAGACTATGACTTTGAAGGTTCTGTATTAAGTAATATGCTTGATGTATTAGCATATAATACGTACTATACAGCGTTCAATACCAATATGGTAGTGAATGAACTGTTCCTTGATTCCTCTACTCTCAGGGACAATGTGGTGTCTCTGGCAAAGCAGTTAGGTTACACTCCCAAGTCTATTACTGCTTCAAAGGCAGTAGTTGATCTAAATTTAACCTTTAGCAATCTTGCACCAGATACTGTTGTATTTGAGGCTGGTAGTGGATTTGTTACTAACTATGATGGATCTCTTTATAGATTTGTTGTAGCAGAGGATTATAGAACTGAAGTTGTTAATAAAGTTGCGACTTGGACTAATGTTCCTGTATATGAAGGATCATTAATTAATACAAGGACTGTTGTTCAAAATTCAATATCAAATCAAAGATTTATAATTGATAATTCATCTGCTGATACTAACACAATTAAAGTGAGTGTGTATGCATCAGGATCTTCAACTGTTTATGATACATACGAACAAGCAAATAATATATTGGAGATAGGATCTTTAGATAAGGTCTTCTTCATTAATGAAACGGAAGATGAAGGGTATGAACTATTCTTTGGTGATGGTGTTATTGGTAGAAAGCTTGAAGATGGTGAAGTAGTTGATATAAGTTACGTAACAACAAATGGCGATGCTGCCAATGGAGTAAAGACATTTAGATTCAATGGTGTTTTGAGAGATGATAGTGGAAATAAGATTTCTCATCCATTTAATGTCACTTCTTTAACTACTATAGAGAATGCTAGTGGTGGAGCAGCAATTGAGAGTATTGATAAGATTAAGTTTAATGCTCCTAAGTTTTTTGGATCACAAAATAGAGCAGTAACTGGAAATGATTACAAATCTATAGTTAGGAACTTATATCCAGCAATCAGTGATGTGATTGTGTTTGGTGGTGAGGATCAAGTACCACCTGCATATGGTAAAGTATTTCTTTCCGTAAAACCTACTGATACCACTACGTTGTCAGCGTTTACAAAAAATGATTTATCATCAAATCTTAAAAAGTATACAGTTGCTTCAATTAGACCTGAGTTTGTAGATCCATCTATATTATTTGTAGAAATCAATAGTGACATATATTATAGTTCTACAAAGACTAAATTGTTACCTGCTGAAATTGCAGCTTTATCAACTTCTGCAATTCAGGAGTATCTGAGATCATCAGGAACAGAGAAGTTCAATGGTAAGTTTAGATATAGTAAGTTTATTAGTGTCATTGATGGTGCAGATCGTTCTATCAATTCAAATGAAACTAATATCATTATGAGAAAAGATTTTATAGCACAGATTAATTCATCTGCATATTATGAAATCTGTTATCAGAATCCTTTCCTTATAGATTGCGATAATCCTGTTGTTACATCTAGTGGATTGACAACCTTTGAACATCCAAACTATACTTCATATCTTGAAGATAGAAAAGGCAAATTGGTGCTATATAGACTAGATTCCCTGACTGGTGAAAAGATCCTACTAGATGATTCGGTTGGAACTGTTGATTATGAGAAAGGTGAAATTGAAATGTTTAACTTTACAATCTTAAAAGGCACATTCTCTGATAACCGTATTGAGTTACGAGTCAAACCTGCCAATAAAGATATTGAGGTTAAGCGTGAGGCATATTTAGATGTAGATGTGTCAAAAAGTAAATTCGTTGCATATAAAGAAGAGTAGTGCCAAAAACTGCGAATAAAGTCTCATTTTTAATTGAGTCACAACTGCCAGATTTTATCAATGAAGAGTATGAACTGTTTAGCAAGTTCATACAAAAATACTATGAGCAGTTAGAAATTCAAGGACAACCTTTGGATATTATTAATAATATCCAAACTTATGCTGATATTGATTTTTATGAGAAAAACGTATTAAATCAAACAACAAGTGTTACTTCATTTGTTCAATCTACTGCTGATACAATTACTGTTGTTGATACCAGTTCTTTCCCTGCGAGTGGGTATATTAAAATAGAAGATGAAATATGTTTCTATGGAAATAAGACTAGCACTGAGTTTTTAGAAGTTAGTCGTGGAGTAAGTGGTAATACAAAGCTTGGAGATCTTTATAGTACTAGTACATTTGTTACAACACAAGCAGCAGATCATTTGTCTGGATCTACTGTACAGAACATAAGTAACCTCTTCTTATATGCTCTTGTAAAAAGTTTTGAAAAGCAATACCTTGCTGATTTCCCAGAAGCATATCTTAAAGAAGGTGTTGATAAAAGAACTCTTATTAAGCACATAAGTTCTTTTTACCAATCAAAAGGAACTGATAGTTCAGTTAAATTTTTATTTAAGTGTCTTATTGATACTGATAAAGAACCAGAAGTTTCATATCCACGAGATCATACTTTAAAGGCATCAGAGTCTAATTGGGTAAAGAATTATTCACTTAAAGTAAAAGTTTTATCTGGTGATGTTAATACTCTTATTGGAAAGAAAATAACACAGACAGATGGAGACTATGCATCTGCTGTAGTTGATAATATTAGATATGCTGGTAAGTTTGATGGTGAAGAACTGTATGAACTTATTCTAAATGAAGCAAGTGTTAATGGTAATTTTTCTATTGCAGCAAGAACAAAATTAACGAAGGAGGTTGATGCTAATACTGGTATTGGTGATAGAATTGATGTGTTTTCCACAATGGCGTGGAATAAGAAAGGATTGTTCAGTTTAGATGATGAAGTTATAACATATGATGATAAAAATGTAAATCAATTTGTAGTTAAAACTAGGACTGGTACTGGAATACACCCTGTTGGTACTTCTGTAACATATGGTGCTAATGTTTCTGGTAATAGTGTAGAATTATTGATATTTGGTGTTTTATACAATTTAGAGAATAAAGTAGAAGCACCTTACTCTAATAAAAATGATAGGGTAGAGATTTCTGAGTCTGGATTTACTACAACAGATACTAGAATAGTTGATACACAGAATAATTTAAGATGGATTACTAGTAGTGGTACTGCTGCTATACCAGAGCTCAATCCTAACGTATCGGCAATTTTTGAAGATGGTGAAGGATATTATATTACATCTTCTGGATTTCCATCACATGCTATTGGTACATTACCTACTGATGCACAAGATCAGAAACTTTTAAAGATTATTAGAAAGCATCCTATCTCAGTAACTGAGACATATGAGACTAAGTATAGAGATGTTGGTATTGCTATTAATGGAATACCATTGATGGGATATAAAGATGAGGATGTAGTTCTTAATGGTGCTATTCAGAAGATTGATATAGATACAAGAGGTGATGGGTACAAAAGACCTCCATACGTTTTAATTAATAATATACCTTCTCTTGCAAGGACAAAACTTGCTGGTGAAGTAGTTGAATCTATTATTGTTGATACTCCTGGTGAATATACAGCAGTTCCTACTGTAGATATTGTATCTGGTAGGAATGGAAAAGGTACAGCAGTTGTCAGTAGTGGACAGATAACAAGTATTACTATTGATAATGCTGGTGAGTACTATTCATCTCCACCAGAAATTAGAATTACAGATAAATTAGGTAAAGGAAGATTTGCTGATTATATTGCTGAAGTTTCAAATACTGGACAAATAACAGGCTTTGTTAAAGTTAATAGTGGAAATCTCTATACTCAAGAAAATGTAGTAGTTGAAATTATTTCAGTTGGAACCAAAGCAACTGCAACTGCTTCTATAAAAGAATGGAGAAAGGATAGGTATTATAAAAATCAATCAAACTTAGATGCTGATAATGGATATTGGTTAAAGAATTTTGATGTATCTTTAGGACAAGGATATGCTTACTATGCTTCTCCTACTACACTAAGAGCAACTGATAATGGATCATCTCATTCATCTATTATAGGGTTTGCATATGATGGTAACCCCATATATGGTGCTTATGGATATACTAATCCTCTAGATTCTTCAACCCCTATAGCAAGGTTAGTGTCTAGTTATTCTAAGAATACTAGTAGAGTAGGTGGTCCTTCAACTACAACATATCCAATTGGAACTTTTATAAATGATTGGAGTTATATTGATGAGTCTGGTTCTTTAGATGCTAATAATGGAAGGTATTGTGTAACTCCAGAATTTCCAGAAGGAACATATGCATACTTCATAACTGTTAATCTATCAGGTTCTCCAGTATTTCCTTATATCTTAGGTAATAATTATTACTCACTACCAGTAGATTCTAATTACAATTCTTTATTGTCTCAAGATGATGTTCCAGTTAAAGCTAATAGACTTAGAACTCCTAACATTGATAATAATGGAGATTTGTCAATTGCATTAATTGATGATGTAAAAAGAGGAGATGTAAGCTCTGCATCTATATTCAATAGTGGATCCAATTTTTCTGTTGGAGGTAAATTGGTTATTGATGATAGTGATACCGAGGGTTATGGTGCTGCTGGTGAAGTAGAATCTATTAAAGGTAAGAGTGTAGTTTCAATCAATTCTCAGTCAACTAAAGTACTTTATGTTGAACTTTCTTCTAATGCATATTTGTTTGATGGTGATACAATCACACAAGCAAATACAGGTGCTACAGGAATTATAGTTGGTGATGTATTTTCGTCTAAAGATTTTGCTTTAAATTCTGTATCAGGTGCTTTTAATAGTACAGATGTACTATCATCAAGTACCAAAGTAATATCTCTTTTAGTTGATAAAAATTCATCATATACTAAAGGTTCTATTTTATCATTTAGTGATGGTATTGCAGCACCAATTGCAAAAGGTGAAGTATTAGAAGGTACAACAGATCAAAACACAGTTAAAATAAAAGTAACAGATACAGGATTCTCTGTTTCTGATAGTTTATTCTTGACGAGCTCTAATTTAATTGATACTACTGGATCAAAAATTGTTGCTATTGGATCTTTAAGTGATAATTTAAATATTTTTAGGTTGCATGATAATGTAGCCCTATTAACAACATCTGATGAACATGGAGTAGCAATTGGAGAAAGTATTGATATTACTATTGATCCAGATGACAATATTACAGAAACAACATATTATGTAAGAAAGAGAATATATCAAGATATAGTCCTTCAAACCCCAGTTATAGCAAGGGTTCTTAGCGACACTGGTGTTGGTAGAATTGCAATATTAAATGGTGGTAATGATTACACACAAGGAACTTATAATGATATAGTATTGACTGGTGGGTCTGGATCTGGAGCAAAAGCAACTTTGGTAGTTTCTTCTGCTGGTCATATTAACTCTGTATTGATTACAGATAAAGGATCAGGATATAAAAAGTTTGATGAGTTAGGTGTAGGAGATAGTGCAGCAGGTAAGACTAACAATTCTACACCTTCTTTAGTTCTTTCTGTTGATCATGTTGGATTTTCTATTCAAAATCCAGTATTGAATATTGATAATGGTAATGATATTCAAAAAGGAGATCTTTTACTTGTTAATGATGAGATACTATTAGTTGATAGTACAAATGGTAATGCTATTACAGTTGAGAGAGCACAGAATAATACTATCAGAGCCGATCATTTTGATGGCACTGTAGTAACAGTCTATGATGCTGGATATAATCTTAGTTCAGGTGATAGTGTTAATGATGGTGAGATTACTTATTATGATAGCAATACACAAAAAGCAACTGTGGCTTGGGATTATACAGAAACTTTAGATACTATAGAATCTATAAGCTTAAGTACAGTATTTTTTGATAAGGTAGATAGTGAAGGTAATAAGAGACTTGTAAAGATATCAAGTATTAGTAGTCCTGATATTTATTTTGAAATTTCTACTGATGGTAATAATTTCTTAAGAAATCCAGTTATTGACATTAAAAAATATTACAAATACAAGTTTGATACATCTCACAGTTCAATGATTAATTGTGGATTTGATTTCTCTCCAAGTATAAACTTCAATTTAATTTCACCAGAATCACTTAATGGATTGGGTTTTGTTGATATTAAACTCGGTTATGGAGCAAGGATAAGTTCAAATAATTATACAGAAAGAAAAGAATCTAATTATTTACAGTATTTTTATTATGATAGAGATGGAATTGTTAATTCTGAAAAATCATATTTGAATGTATCTTTAGATCCTCTACAAGGAAATAAGACAGCAATTTATGTAACACCAACACAAGTAGTATATACAACTTCTATCAAAGCTTTACATGATGGTAGTGGTACTATTTCTTATACATCAAAGTCTAGATTCTCTGTTGGAAAAATTAATTCAGTAAAAATTACCAATATTGGAATTGATTATAAAAAGATTCCTATTGTAACAGGTATTATAGATGTTGATGGTAATGTTGATACTAATATCAATTGTTATCTGAATAGTACAAACATTGGTGTACCTAGAAATATAAAAATTATTAATAATGGTGGGTCATACCATAATGATAATACTATATCATCTTCATTTACTTCAAATTATATTTTTACTTTGTCAGGATTTGATGAAGATTCATTTAAGTTAGGAGAAACTATAGTACAAAAATCTGGATCTGTTGAGATTGCCAGAGCTAAAGTTACATCTTGGAGAAAGGGATCTAATATTATTCTTGTCAATAAAATTTCTGGTATTTTTAGAGAGAAGCAACAAATAATTGGATTGTCTAGAAGTAAAGTCGCAACAATTGAGAGTATTAGTTATAACGAATTTTCTCCTGTTATCAATACATATTATGATAATCTGGGATATTACAAATCTGATTATGGAAAAATTAGTGATGCTAATCAAAGAATAACTGATTCGTTTTATTATCAGGATTATTCATACCTTATTACTTCAGAAACTCCAATTGATACATGGAGATCTTTGATAAAAGAGACTACTCATCCTGCTGGATTTAAATTATTTGGTGAAGTTATAATTGATTCTTCTGCTCAAGCAAAAATGAGCGAAGATACCAAAACAAGTAGGGTAAGTGTTATTCAGGTCTGGGATCCAGAAAAGAATAATATTACTGTAGTTAATACAAGAAGACAGATTACTCAAAGTATAGCTTTGATGAAGAATCTGAATGTTGAAAAAGGAAAAGGATCTGTATCAATTGATACAAAAAATACTGCTGAGATAAAAGCAAATACTGTTACTTTAAATGGATCATTTGATGGTGCTTTTAGTAACAAAGGTAACCTTTCAGGTAGTAAAGAATTTAATTTGATTGATGGTGATGGAAATGTTCTTAAACCATATAATGAGCAATCCTTAGTAATAACACTTGATGGTATATTACAAGAGCCTCGTATTTCATATACTGTTGTTGATGATAAAATCATATTCGCACAACCACCACTTGTAGGTGTGACTTTCCACGGAAGATGGTTCCAGTTTAAAGACGATTCATTAAATGCGAAACATCTTAAGAAGATTAAGAATATCTTCCAGAAGAATGGTAGATGGATTGATGCTGCTAATCAAATTGAGATGAATAGAGAGTTTATTCAATCTGAGTCTCTTGGTTTTATTAAAAATAAGTATCCAGAATTTACTTGGAATACTAAGGAAACTAATTGGTACAATGATCTTGGACTTGTTGTTGATGGTATATCTCATGATGTAAGATTTGGTGGAAATCAAAAGACATTATCTAATGCAGAAAGGTATTTTACTGGTGGTGTATTAAGTTCTTTAACTGGTGATGCTATATTAACTGATGCTGCAACAGGAGATAAGACTTCGGAACTAGAAGCAGCAGTTGAAGCTTATGAACATGCTGTTGGACTTGCTAAGAAAGCAATTAATAATGAATTGACTTCTGGTACGTTTACTACTGTACTTCCATATTCAAATAATAATATAACAATAGATTCTGCTGATCCTAAATGTGCAGATGTTTTATCTGCTATAGAAACATTATATGGTGTTTTAAGGACAACGTTAAATAGCGGTCCAGGAACTATAGATGTTTCTTATGCTGATTACTTTGATGGAGAGAATACAATATTTGAATTATATTATGAAGATGGAAGCTCTGTAGATACTCAATTAAATGAAGATCTATTCATTGCATTGAGTGGAGTATTACAACATAATCCTGCTTATACTATTGATAGAACTTCTGTTCCAAATAAAGTTGTATTTGACAGTCCACCACTATGGGGTCAAGAGTCAAACACAAAAACATTACAAGAACCTACAGCAGTAGAGAAGTTCTTTGCACATGGAGTTGGAAGTTATATAAGATGTGGTATTAATAATGCTGGAATTTCAAGTAAAGGATCTAATGGACCATTCTTAATTCTTGATTCTGATAGTGAAATAAAAGTTATTTCAGATCCAGAATTTGCTCTAGTCTTTATTGATGGTGTACTACAAAGAGTAAACAAATCTTATACAATTAGTGGACCTACTATAACATTTACCAAAAACATATTCTCAGGTAATAATATAGAAATTCTTGTATTATATGGAAGAGATATTGATCCTGTTGTAACATTATATGATTATGAAAAGAATCAATATTATAATGAGATTATTCTAACTTGTGATGCTGGTTCTCCTAATGACTTTAATTTATTGAAGAAGTGGTATGGTGAATCTGGTGATTTCTTCCAAGTTGCATATCAGAAGATCAATGGAAAGAAAGTATTCATTGGTAATGTTAAAGGTTATATAACTACTCCCAATACAATAGTTATTACTATTGCTGGTGGAAATCCTAATATAGATAACTCCAATATATTCTTTGCAGGAATGTCTGATTTCAGTGATGAATATGAATTAACTGGTACTACAAATACAATTTCTATAGTCAGAGATGATAGTAATGACTATAAGATGCAGAGAAATGCTTCTAGTTGGTTGTATGGAACAAAGAGAGCAGATGAAGCTTTCTATGAGAGAAAGAGAGGTGGTGCTAATATAATTGCTGGTGACACTATTAAAATTGATGGGGAAGATTACTATAGGACAGTTAATGAACTGCCACAGTATGTCACACCAAAAACATATGTTGCAGGTGATGATCCTTCTCAATCTTTCTTTGGTAAGGTTTCAACATCATTGTATGCTGGAGATGTAAGAGGTGTTGGTCTTAGTGTAACTTGTGAGGTTACTAATGGTTCTGTAACCTCTATATCATGGAATAGAACAGATTTCCAATTATTGTATGATACTGGTGTACTAAAACCATCAGGTGCTAAAGATTACTATACAACACCTATATTACATTTCATTCCTGTAGATCAACAGGGTGGAGGTGCTAGAGCTGAAGTAGTTGTTTCTGATGGTAATGTAGTTGATGTAGTATTAACTGCATCTGGTTCTGGATATACCAAAGCACCTTTTGTAGTAACAGCAAGGCAATATGATATTATTAAACAACGTGGTAGAAAGATTGATAGTCTTCTTACACTTTTAATTAAAACAGATCTAATAAAACCATCTCCTGTTGCTATTAGTTCAGAATTTAGTTTTGAGAAGAGGGTTGAAGTGGGTCCAGTTCAACATGATCTTGACATGAAGATCACTACACCAGATGGAGCTAAGCAAAAGATTACTCTTATTCTACAGAAGAAGATTGATCTATCTCCATTACCTTTAATACAGTCCAGACTTATATGGCATGGTGCTTCTTATGCTTCAGTTAGCAATCCTACAGTTCAATTAGGATTCCAAGGAACCAGTATTATTGAATTAACTCATGAAGTTAAAATTAATATGCATCCAAGTGAACAAGAAAAAGTTATGTGGTATAATGCTGGATTTGTTGATCTACGAAGAATTGATTATAAATTCTCTTATAATCAAGGAACATTGGGTCCAAGATTCTTACAGTGGGAAGGTGCTAAATTTATGAGCACTGGTGATATTGTATCTAATGCTGGATATAGTGTTTCCGCATATACTATTCAAGAGTGGGAAGGATTTGATTTACAACTACAGGAATTTGATAATAATTCAAATACTATGGTTGCTGACAATGCATACCTATTCAATATTGGTTATCCATCCATAAATAACTACTTAACCATATTAGACACTGCTGATATGCCTAATGCAAGTGGCGGTGGATACATTGCAACCAATGAAACTGTTTATGCAAATACTACCAATTTTGCATCATCAGGAACAATATTAATTGGTAGAGAACAAATTTCATACACAAGCAAATTGAGTGATCGTTTCTTAGGCTGTACCCGTGGTGCTAACAATTCTCCTATTGAAGAGCATCTTATTGGAACACATATCAGAAACGCACTATAAATAAGTTATAAATAAACTTGATTCGGCTTACTATAAACCAAGGCACAGCGAACAATGGCAGCTATTATTTCAGAAAAATTTAGAATCTTCAATGCGAAGCAATTTCTAGAATCTCTCAGTGAAGCTGAGAAGACACACATGTATTTCTTTGTGGGACGCTCAAACAAATGGGATGCACACTTAGAACTCTTCAATATAAGCGGAACTTTCCAAGTAGGTGAGACAGTTACTTTTGGTTCAGGTGGAACTGGAGTGGTCGCTGACGGAGGTGTTCTTGATAATAGTTTATTGTTGAAGAACATTGGTCCTACCGCACTTACTACACCTACATTTAAGACTAGTGTTACTGGTGGAACTTCAGGTGCTACTGCTTACTCTGGATCTTATAGGTATGCTACGGAAGAAATTCCTCCTGCACCAATTGATAACCAGTCAGAAAAACAAAGTGTATATCAAGAGTTAATCGCTGCCAAAAGAATCACCTCTTCGTTTGCTCGTCTTGTTGTTCCTCGTTACAACTGGAGTACATCGCTGAATCCAAAGTTTGACATGTACCGTCCTAATTATGCACCTACTGCTGGTGGTGGAGGTACAGTTGGTGTACAGACTGCTCTTAATGATACTTCATTACCTGGATCTAAATTCTATGTAATGAATCAAGAGTATCAAGTATTCAAATGTATATACAATGGTGAGAATGCTGCTAATCCAACTGGACAGACTGTAACATATGAACCAAAGTCATCACCTAGTGGTGGACAAGGAACATTTGCTAATGGTATATACACCGAACCTGCTGGAACAGGTGGTTATGTATGGAAGCATATGTACACCCTTACAACAGGTGATGTACTTGCATTCCTATCTACAGACTTTATGCCTATTGCTGCTTCTGGAGAAGCATCTAGGGTAGCTGCTGAAGCACTTGCAGTTGATGGTGCTGTTCATATTGTATTAGACAATGCACAAGGAACAACTGGATTGCCAGCTACAGAGACATTATATACAGCAATTGTTGGTGATGGTACTGGTGGTGTAGTTAAATTTGAAACTACTGCTGGTGGTGCTGTATCAAGCGTAAGTATTGAAGCTCCAGGTTCTGGATATACTTATGGTAGTGTAATACTAACTCAAGCAACTGTATTTACTGATGCTGGACTTACAAGTGCTTATGGTACTGCATTTACTGCTGTAGGTGGATTTGAGCTAATTATTTCACCTGAGGGTGGACACGGATCTAATGCTGAAGCAGAACTATTTGCTAAGAGAGTTATGACGAATATTCGTCTAACTTATGCTGAAGGTTCTGGAGACTTCCCTGTAGATAACGATTTCCGTAGGATTGGTATTATTCAAGATCCAGTTGATTTTGGCACAACAAATGTTGCTACAAATGCAACATTACGTGGAACAAGTGCTGTTAAATTAAATGGTGCTACTGCTGATTATGTTGCTGATGAAACGATTACCCAGACTGTTACAGGTGGTACTGCAAAAGGTACTGTTGTTTCTTGGGATACTACTAATGGTATTTTGAAATATTTCCAATCACCTCAACTTCATACTGATGGTGGTAAAGTACTCGCATTTGAATCTAACGCTGCTAATGCAGTTGTTGGAGGAACATCAACTGCTTCTGGCACTGTTGATACATCACAGCAAGTTGCACTATTGGATGTTTCATTTACTGGAGGTCTATCAACCCCTGAGATTGAACCTAACTCTGGAGATATCGTATACATAGAGAACAGAAGACTAATTACTAGAGCTCCCGATCAAATTGAGGACATTAAGCTAGTAATTGAATTCTAATCAATCCAAGTTAGAACAAACGTGAGATGCCTCAGAAGACGAACCTTAACGTAGCTCCATACTACGATGATTTTGCACAAGATAAGAACTTCTACAAGGTGCTCTTTCGCCCTGGATATTCAATCCAAGCGAGAGAGTTAACCCAGTTACAGTCTATTCTTCAGAATCAGATTGAGCAATTTGGAAAATATTCTTTTAAGCAGGGTGAATTAGTCATTCCTGGTGAGGTGGGTCTTAATACCAAATTATCTTATGTTAAGTTATCTTCTGTATCCGAGATACCTGTAAACCAAGATGGCCAAGTGGTTTACAAGAAGTATGATATTGAAGCTTTAAAGGGAAGTAAATTAAAAGGTTTAACATCTGGTGTTATTGCTACAGTAGTTTCTAGTAAGGATGCTACAGATACATCTTCAGATGTTGTTTATGTAAACTATACAAATAGTGGTGATGCAGGTAATGAGGATACATTCCGACAAGGTGAGACCTTAGAGGTCGTAGATGGCGTTAATACACCACTCTTAGTGGTTGGAACCGATGGAAGCGTACTTCCTACTAGTATTTCTATTACTGATCCTGACACAGGTGTATCAGCGTCCCTAGAGAGCACTGCTATGGGGTATGCTTCTGCTGTTCAAGTAGAGGCAGGAATTTATTTTGTAAATGGATATTTTGTAAAAAACAAATCACAGTTATTAGTAATTGATGATTATTATGATAAACCATCAGCAAAGGTTGGTTTTAAGATAGATGAGAGTCTTGTTACTCCTGAAGAAGATAAATCTCTATATGATAATGCAATAGGATCTAGTAATTTCTCTTCTCCAGGATCACATAGATTAAAAATTGAACTTACTATAGTTAAATACGATCTTAGTGAAATTACAGATAAGAATTTTATTCAGTTAATTACTGTTAAAAGAGGTGCTGTACAATCACAAGTAGTACAAACAGACTACTCTCTTCTAGAACAAACTTTAGCAAGAAGGACTTATGATGAGTCTGGTGACTATATTGTTGATAACTTCTCTTTAGATGTTAGAGAATATTATCAGAAGAATGGCAATCTTGGTGTTTATCCATTAGATGAGTTTGGACAAGTTAATGGACTCACTACAGCAGAAGCAGAAACTAAGTTATTAGCTAGTGTAGGACCAGGTAAAGCTTATATTAAAGGTTATGAGATTGTTAATAAGGAAACAAAATATCTTTCTATTGGTAAAGCAAGAGAAACACTTAATAGAGAAGATATTCGTTTAAAAACAACTGGATTACCTACTTACAACATTACTAACACTTATAATACAATCCCTCTCAATGCAGAAGGTTCTCAATTAAGTGCTTATCCTAACGTATTTCTTTCTAGTCTTTTTAATGATGGATCAATTGGATTGAATAATAGTGAATCCGCTACAGATTCAAAACAAACAACAAATCGTAGAGGTACTTTTTTTGATACTAATAGTGGTGTAAGAACAATTTATATTGAAATAAATGCTGATTCAGTAACTAAGTATAATGCTTTAACAGATGCTAATTGGTTGTCTGATTTTGCTGGCGGTGGATTATCAGAGATTGCTATTATTACAAGTAGAGTAGGTACTACAACTACTCCTAATGGATATAAAGATATTACTCCTATTGCATTTTCAAAAGTTAATAGAAAAGAATGGAATTCAAGTTCAACTGCATATGTATTAGAGCTTACAGTTACTGCTAATAAAGATATATTAGATCAATACTTATTAGAATATGATAATGGTGATGCTGGTAATAGAAGAGAAATATATTGGAAACATGAAGATGCAATGGCTCAAGGTGATGCTACACCACCTGCACCATTAGGACATATTATTGATTATAATGAAACATTTACTCCTGTAATTGGAACAGTAAAACCAAGTAATATAACTCTTACCGAGAAAGGTTCTGGATTTAATCCAGATACTGATATAGTTCTTTCAAAAGGTAGACAATCTAATGGAGATGCCATTTATAATACTATATTTGGATTGTCTTATTTTGACCCTCAGTTCTTTACTAAAATTATTTTAGATACTCCTCTTAAGTATGAAGGTAATGATGAGAAATACTTTGCTCCTGGACGTTATGTGTATGGTCTTGAGAGTGGTGCATATGGCGTTGTAGAAGGAGAATCACTTGGTAAGTACACAAGTACTAGAACACTCATGCTTAAGACCCTTTTTGGGCAATTTAAGTCTGGAGAAACTATTAGAGATGAAAATAATAATATATTAAAGATTGCTAAAGATAATACCATCTCCCATTTTATTGTTAATAATAGAGGTGGCAACTATTCAACTGGAAGTTTCATTAGAATAGATGGTGTTGATTATGATGATTCTAAAATTACATTACCTGTAGCAGCAGTTGGTGGAGCTATCACTAGTGTTACAATTAAAGATAGAGAAGGTGTTGATGTTGAATATTCAAAACCTCCTGTAGTAGTTGCTGTTCAAGCTCCAAATTCAGGTGCAACACCGAATGCTGCTGTCATTACTCCTGTTCTTGTTAGAAATGCAGTAACAACATATACACCACAAAATGTAAAGTCATTCTTTTCTAAGTTTGGATCAGGTAGTATAAACACATTTACTTCTGATGTTGAATTAACTAAAGAAAAATATTCTGAAGTTGTTCCTGTTACTGATTCTACTTTTAGTGGTGAGCAAGGAAGAAAATATCTTGAATGTAATGGATTTGGTGGTGATAGTACAAAAATACTACATCAAGGAGATTTGATTCAATTTACTGATTCAACAGATACTATTATTCGTTGTATAGTACAACAAGCAACAAAACCAGAGGGAGTATTAAAATCAAGAATATATGTTGATAGATCTTTACCTGCTGATGTAAGTAATAGTAGTGTTGTTAGAGTACGTCCTGCAATTAATAACTTCAACCAAGGAAGCCTTCTTTATAAAACAGGTACTAATCAAGTTAGTTCAATTGTTGCAGATAGTGAAGATTCTAAAATTTCATATTTCCTGAGAAGAGATTTTGTTAGTAATGGATCTGGTGGAGCTGGAATGATAACGTTCGCTGCTCAATTACCGTTTGGAACTCAGAGATTTGTTTCATTTGATGAAAGTAATTTTCTTGTAACAATTTTAAATGCAGGTGATGCTCCTAATGTTTCTAAAGGTGATGTAATATATCTTACTTCTGATCAGGTAAGTATTACATCTTCTGTTGATTCTGCTAGTGGTTTAACTGCTGGTAGCGTAGCTCTTTCATTTACTGAAGGGTATTTTGGAACAATTGCTACAGGTGGAACTTATCCAACATTAAAGTTGACTGCTACACTAGAAGTTAGTAAAGCAAAACCAAGATTAAAGACAGCGATTGTTAATAAAAGAATTGTAATTGATTCTATTGGAGATAATATTGTTCCATTTAGAGGAAAAGATTATGATGGTGATAGTCTAGTAGTATACAGTTATGCTGATGCATACAAACTAAGATATGTTTATGAAGGTACTACATCTGCTCCACCTACTGTAGATAGAAATGGTAATCTTCTTAGTGGTATTGATGTTACTAGTAGATTTACTTTTGATGATGGTCAGAGAGATACAATATATGATCTATCAAGACTTGTTTTAAAACCAGGATCAGATACACCAACTGGTCAATTGGTTATTGCCTTTGATTATTTTGAACACACACAAGGCGATTTCTGTTGTGTTGATTCTTATTTACACGAAGCTGGTGTTGGTCCAGAAGATATACCATCATTCAATTCTCCAGCTCTGGGTAAAGTTTCTTTATCTGATGTACTTGATTTCAGACCAAAAGTTGATAATGATTCAATAACATCTGGATTTCAAAACAATTCATTGTTATCTTCTTCTAATACAAGATCATTTACAGGAACTGGTGGTATTGTTTCTAGTACACCTGCGTCAGATTCTAGTTTAGAATATACCTTTACGTTTACACAAAAGCAATATTTGGATAGAATTGATGGTTTATTCTTAAACAAGAAAGGAGAATTTATTATTAAAGAAGGAAATTCTTCTTTAAATCCATCAAAACCTGATCCTATTAGTGATGCTATTTCTCTGTACTATATGTACGTACCTGCATTTACAGAGTCTAATAAAGATATAAGGATTGTTCCTGTTGACAACAAGCGTTATACAATGCGTGACATTGGTAAGCTTGAAAAGCGTATTGAGAGATTAGAATATTACACTACGTTAAGTGTTTTAGAACAACAAGCACTTAATATGCATGTTACCGACTCTACTGGAATTAATCGTTTTAAGAGTGGTTTCATTGTAGACAATTTTGAGACACATAAGATTGGTTCTCTTAAGTCAGTTGACTATAAGTGTTCTATTGATACACAACAATCTGTTCTAAGACCACAATCTAGAGAAGATTCATTTAATTTAGAAGAAGTTAATACAAGAGATGATCAAAGATCAGTTTCAGGTTATAAGAGATCTGGAGATGCTATTACTCTTCCATATAATGAATTAGAATTACTTGGTAACTCATTTGGTACTAAAACAATTAACCCAAATCCATTTGTTGTTCTTCAATATGTTGGTGATACATTTATTGCACCATCATCAGACTCATGGTATGACACTAGTGTAGCACCTCTTGTTACAGATAACAATACTAGTTTATATTCAATATTTCTTGCTAAGAATGAATTAAAAGATGCTTTCTCAAGCTTGTATAATTCATATAAGATTAATTGGATTGGTGCTGATAGAGCATTCTTTAATATAGGTTCATTTGCTGAAACTAATAGTAATATATCTGATACTAGTGTAACTAGTGCTTCTATTGGAAGTTCATCAAATATCAGTCCACAAAATAATGAAATTGGTAAAGGAATTACTACTAAAGGAGTAGGTTCTAATGTAGTCGCTACATCACTATCTTTCTTTGCAAGAAGTATTCCTGTTCAATATAAGATTAGTCGTCTTAAGCCTAATACAAATATAAGTGTCTTTATGGAAGGACAGGATATTTCTCGTTGGGTTAATCCAGACTATAGGTATACAGGTGTTGCTGGAAACTCTCTCTCATCATTCAATACTCCTGTTACTACAGATGAAAATGGTAATGCTAGTGGTATTATTTTAATCCCTGCTGGACAACCACCTAGAGAAAATACTACATGGACTGGAAATGTTGATACTGTATCATATGATGCAGATGCTAATGAGGTTAGATTTACTACTGGTGCAAAAACAATTAGGTTTACTTCAAGCTCTACTAATGCTAATAAGAATGAAGTAGAAACTTATGCAGAGATTAAGTACTATGCTACTGGTTTAATTCCAGAAAATCCATCTTCAATAGTTTCAACTTCTCCTGCGTTCTTTAAATCTAATGAAGGAACACAGATAATTGATAGTAATACAGATAATCCAGCTAGACCAAATCCACTTGCACAGACATTTACTGTTAATGGATTTGATGGTGGACTATTTGCTACCAGCGTTGATTTATTCTTTGCAGAGAAGAGCTCTAATATTCCTATTAGAGTATATCTAACAGATGTTGATAACGGAAAACCTGGAAAAAATATCGTACCAGGAACACAAACTGTTCTCAATCCAGATACCTATTTAAGAGTGATCGCAAGTGATACTCTTACATTAACCAAAGGAGAAAAAGTGACTGGAGTATCATCTAATGCTTCTGGTCCCGTTTCTCGTGTCTTTGATAAAAATAATATTGAAGTCACTTCTTCCTCTACAGGACTTTTTACTTTAACTAATGATCAGGTTTATACTATATTGTTGAGTAATCATAATGGTATAGATTTCAAACAAGATGAAAATTTATCAGTCTCTAGTATAACTACTGCTAACAATACTAATAATACTACTTTATTATTGAAGATTGTTAAAGATTCTGGTAGAGTAACTGATTTGAAGATTAAAAATACTGGATATGATTATGACTCTGCCATTGTAACTATTGAAAGTCCTCAAAATCCTGGTGGTGGTAATGCTACTGCTACTGTAAGAGTTTCAGGAAATAAAGTTTATCATTCTGAATTAGTTCTTGCTGGTTCGGAATACACAGAACCACCTGCTGTTGTTATACGTGGAACAGGTACTGGTAATGCTGGTGCTGAGATTGAATCATTTATTACTATTGATAGTCCAGCAGTTCGTATGGGTATTGCAATTGATGAGGTTGGAGTAACCAATTCCACAGTTCCAACTAAATTTACTTTTGATTATCCAGTTTATCTACAAGATGAAACTGAATATTCACTTGTTATTGAAACAGATTCTATTGATTATAAAATTTGGGCTTCTGCTTTAGGTGAATCTGATATTGCTACAAGTACAACAGTAACTACTCAACCTTCTCTTGGTTCTCTCTTTAAGTCTCAAAATACTAACGTTTGGACAGAGGATTTATTTGAAGACATTAAGTATAAATTAAATCGTGCAGAATTTGATATTACAAGATCAGCAGAATTGTTATTAACTAATGAAGATCTCGGATACGAAGAATTGTCTATTCATCCTATTCAGACTGATGCAACTGCAAACTCAACTGCAACATCATCTTTATTTAAAAATAACAACTTCAATGTTAAAGTAAATCATTCTGATAATGGATTTGATCCAGATGGGAAATCATATGTATTCTTTAAAGGTGCATCTGATGTTGGTGGTGTAACAGCAATTCAATTAAATTCTGAGTTATTCAAAGTTAATAATACTGGTATTGATCATTACAATATTACATCTTCAAGTAGAGCATCTTCAACTGCATCTGGTGGTGGAACGGTATTAGCATCATATAATAGAAAATTTGAAAAACTTCATGCTATAGTTCCAAATTTATCATTCACACAAACTAAGGTTGATAGTTCAGTAAAGACAACTAATATTTCTCCTGTTGATGATAATGTTGGTACATTTGCTTCTTATTCTCAAACTAATTACGAGAAAACTTTCTTAAATGAAGATTTCTTCTTCATTAATCAAAAAATACTTTCTTCTAGAATTAATGAGATATCTAATAATATTAATAGATCTTTAGAATATAAGATTGATATTTCTAGTACTGTTTCTCATCTGTCTCCATTGATTGATTTGTCTAGAGCTTCAGTAAAAACTATTACAAATAGAGTAGAAAATCCTACAGGAAGTGAAAATAGATTTGGTCGTAGGGATCAATTATTAGAATTCTATCCTGTTTATACTTTCCAAACTAATGGTGTTGATGCCGCTAATGGAGAAACAATTACTGCTGGTGGTCAAAAGTTGGAAGGTGCAACTAGTAAATCTGTTGGAGATATTGTTAAGGTTGATGGAACAGTGATTTATGTTAAAGTTAAAACTAATGATACATTTGTACCAGGTGAAACTTTGACTTTTGCTACTGATACTTTTGCTGGTACTGTTACTGTTGATTCTGGTGCTAATGTAACTATAGAACCTTTTGATATACCTGATGTTTTATCACCACCATCATATGTAACAGCTAGAAATCCAGGTGTTCCAGCAGAAACATATGATAATAAAATTTCTGGTAGAGTCTTATTATGGAATGAACAGTCTAAAGTTCTTACTGTAAGTAACGACAAAGAACCTATCAATAGTCAATATAATGCTACTATTAATAGTAGTGCTAATTATACTAGAAATGCGGTTGTTGATTCACAGGATAATGATATATTCCGTGCTGGAGGTACTTCTGCTCTTGGAGATATTATATCATACACTGGACAACCAACAGATGAACAACTTTACATAGAAGTATCTAAAGTATCTTATACTGATGGTATTGAATACACAAGTGATATTCAATCTAAGAATAGTTCAAGTATCGCTAAATATGTAACGAAAGAAGTAGCAATTCAAAATCCTGCCACTTCAATTGATCTTAAGATCACAGCAAATACAAGTGAAATTGAAAACATCTCAATTCTTTATAGAACGAAGAAATCTTCTTCACAAGAAAACTTTGAAGATATTGAATGGATTCAATTTAATGGTACTGGATTACCAGATGTTAATGTAATTGCAACTGCTGAGAATTCCATTAGTGGAATCACCGAGAAGCAATCTTCATATCAAGAACTATCTTATAGTGTTGAAGATCTTTCTGAGTTCTCATCATTTGCCATTAAGGTCGTAATGAAATCAAACAACCCTGCATTTGTACCGAAGATCCAAGATCTTAGGGCTGTAGCATCATACTAAGAGGATCCCCACAATGCCATTAAGAAACGTAGCAACAACATTCACAATAGAACAGCAGAGGTTAGAGATTAACAATCTCGCTGGTGATGTCAATAACATAGCAACAGGAGTTACTGCAACCACTGCCACTGCCCTTGCAGCAGGTGCAACTGGTGCTGACCTCACACTGAGTGGGACGCTAACAGTCAACGGCACTCAGACGATTCTGAACACTGCCACACTTGAGGTGGAGGACAAGAACATTGTTATTGCTAAGGGATCTACAACTGATGCTGCTGCCTCTGGGGGAGGTATAACTCTTAAGGGTGCAGATGACAAGACTATATCATACAACCAGACTGGGGATAAGTGGGTAAGTAATAAAGATTTTGAAGCTTCTGCTTTTTATGGAGACGGATCAAACTTAACTGGTATTAGTTCTCCTGGTGGTGCTAATGCTCTTTCCTTCAATGATGATGTTAAGCTTATCGTGGGTTCTGGAAATGATCTAGAAATCTATCATAGTGGACATGAAAATTATATAAAAGATGCTGGTAATGCTGGAAGTGGTGCTGGTACTATTATTGTTGATGGTAGTAATGGTGTTAAACTGCGAGCAGAAGGTTCAGATATACTACATGCAGACACCAATTTAAAGTCTTATGCTCATTTTTACATCTTTAATAGCAAGAATTTAGTAATGCAGGGTGCTGGTAGTGTATTATCAACAGACGGTAAGGTTGGTATTGGATTAAGCAATCCTAATTGGCCCCTTACAGTTCAGGGTTCTAGTGGAACAACTACTATAGGATGTAAAAATACTGGTGGAAATGCAAGTGTTTATATAGAGGCATCAGATGGTAATGCTGCAAAGTTAATACTAACAGAAGCTGGAACAGGTAGTTATAGTCTTCAGGTTGGTAATGATAATGCGTTGATGTTCTTTGATGATTCAACAGAAAGACTTCGCATTGATTCTAGTGGAAACGCCACGTTTACTGAAAACATAAATTTAGCTGAAGGTAAGAAAACAATATTTGGTTCTGACTCTGGAACTGGAGCTTATATAAAGCACCAATCAGGTCACTTAGAAATTAAAAACGAGACTGGAAATCTCTATTGGGATAATATTGGTAGTGTTAGATTAAGAACAGGTGCTAGTTATACAACTGCTTTAGAAATAATTGGACAAAACGCCACGTTTGGTGGAACCGTATCAGATCCCAAAGGTGATCTAAGAAGCGTACCTGCAAATGAACCAGGAAATACAAATTATACATTAGCTGCTTCTGACGCTGGTAAGTATGTAGATTCTCAAGGATCTGGAACTACAATCACTGTTCCTGCTAATACGTTCTCACAAGGAGATGTAATAACTATACTTAGAGCTACTTCAGGTGATTGTACAATTGCTCAAGGTAGTGGTGTTACAATGTATCATTCAGCAGATGGTGCTAATACAACTACAGGAAATAGAACGTTAGCTCAAAGAGGAATGGCAACTATGATTTTTGTAAATGCTAACTATTGCTATATCTCTGGAGCAGGATTAAGCTAATGGCAATACAACAAATGTTACTAGGAATACCTTCAGGGGGTACTGGTCTTGGTTATGGTAGTGTCTTCTTTGATGGTTCAGGTGATGATCTAGAAGTTTCTCAAAGTGGTAAGGAATTTAATATAGACCATCATTTTTCCATTGAATGTTTTGTAAAGTCAACAAATATTTCTAGTCCTGGACTTTTTAAAAGAATTTGGAGTCTTATTGATGATACCTCAGATCCTTTGTATAAAGGATTATGTTTGTCATGGGAATATAGCGACAATAGATTTAAGGTTAGAATTGATGATCAAATAAAACTTTCAAGTTCTGTTGTTAATCCTAGTGATGTTTGGCATCATGTTGTCGTTCTTAGAATTTTTGATTATATACAAATGTACGTAGACGGAGTATGGCAAGGACAAACTTTATGGAATGAAAATTTCAATGGCAGTGTTAGTACATTTAAAATAGGTGAACATCATTACATAAATAACTCCACTTTTCCTGGATATATTAGTAATGTACGTTGGATACAGAACCAACGAATATACACTTCAGATCCAATTGCAATTCCTTCAGCACCATTAGAAGTATGGAGGGGTAGTTCACAATATGTTGATTTTGATAATGCTGATGGTTTAATTGGAGCTGCTGATAGTAATCTTAATATAGGAACAGGTACATTTACTTTTGAGTGTTGGGTTTATCTTGATGCCACTCCTGGTACTGGATCTCCTAATTATGCCAGAGTTTTTCAATTAGACGGACCTACGGGAAATAATAATTATAATAATCTCCAAGTAACAATAAATCCTAGTAATCAAACATTACATGCTTGGGCGTATGGTGGTGGTAATCCTGTAGCTATTGTTGGTAGTAGGTCTTTATTAGGGCAATGGCATCACATCGCTGTTGTTAGAGACAGTAGTAATGTAATAACTCAATATGTAGATGGAATAGCTGATGGAACTGTTAATGCTACTACAGATTTCAGTCCTAATGGTGGTAGTCCTCGTCCAAGAATAGGTTCATATGATGCTGGTGGAACCAATGGTGTATTTAATGGTAAAATTAGTAATGTAAGATTATTAGTAGGAACAGCACTTTATACATCAGATTTTGGTATTCCTGAATGGCCACTTACAAACATATCCAATACAAAATTATTATGTTGTCAATCAGATAGTTCTGCTACTGCTGCTCCTGTAGGTCCAACTCTTACTGCAAATTCAAGTCCTACAGTTGGAACTGCAAGTGGAGGGTTTAATACTGTGGTTCTATGTTGTCAAGATCCAGATGATGCAACAACTGAAACATGTGGTAAAACTATAACTGTAAATGATAATGCTATTCACGATTCTTCTCATCCATTCTAATGAACCATTTAAAAGTCAAGGACAATGATCATCTGTACCGTGACACAAACACTGGTGCAATCATAAATACCGATAGATCTTCTTTTGAAAAATATAAAAAGTCCCGACAGAGATTTCAAAACATGGAACAAGAATTGGACTATGTGAAGAGTGAGATAAGTGAGATCAAATTCCTACTCAAGCAGATAGTGAAGTCCAATGACAGCAATTCTTAGAAAAGTTGATAAGACCTTTACCTTTGAAGAACAAAGGGTAGAGATTAATGAGATAGCTCAAGATCTATATGATTTAGATTTGCAAGAGCAAGATGATATAGAGCTTTCGGATTTTACTGTATCTACATCACTAGCACCTAGTGGTGGTGGGTCTTTAACATATGTTATAGAAGGTACTGCTCCAAATCAAGTTGGTAAGTTTACATTTACACCTGCTAATATATTCTCTGGTGATTATGATGATCTAAGTAATAAACCAACAAATTTAAGTGATTTTAATGATGATTTAAATTATAGTATACCAAGCGATCTTAGTGATCTTGATGATGTTCTGATTACAAATGTTTCATCAAATCATTATCTTAAATGGAATGGAACTAAGTGGGTTAATCAAGTTCTTAATGAGATAACTGTTACTAAGTTACAAGCTTCAACAACTCCTGATCTCACAAGAACTATTACTACTACTGGAGTACAGTTAACATATACTCCACCAGACTTATCAGGATTTGCAGCAAAGGTTACTACAGACGATGCTGCTCCATTTGCTCCTTATGATGGACAGCTTTGGTGGAAATCTGATGAGGGTAAATTAAAGATAGCTTATCAGGATGTAGATAGTCTTCAGTGGGTTGATGCCTCACCAGCTGGTATTCAATTAAGTGATCTAACTGTTAATGAAAAAACAGCAGCATCAACATCAAAATTAGAGTATGATTCTGCAACTGGAATATTTGATTATACTCCTACTACTGCTGGAAGTGGTGGTGGTGGAATTGCTTTAACTGATATATCAGTTGTTAAACCTAATCCTGCTGCTAGTCAGAGTGGAGATGTTACATATGATAATACTAATGGTGAGTTTACATATACACCACCAGTTATTCCAACAAAGCTTGAAGATTTAGATGTTACAATATCTAATATATCTGATGGTCATGTATTAAAATGGCAAACAGATAAATGGGTGAACGCAGTAGATAATGTAGGTACTGGTGGAACTGGAATTGCTTTAACTGATTTAGAAGTTGTTAAACCTAACCCTGCTGCTTCTAATACTCCAGATCTTACATATAATAATCTTACAGGAAAGTTTACATACACTCCACCAATTATTCCAGCAGCACAAATTCAAACTGACTGGGATCAGGTAGATAATACTGCATTAGATTATTTTAAAAACAGACCAACCATACCTGCTGCACAGGTTCAATCTGATTGGGATGCTACTGCACCTAGCGGTGGTCTAGGAGTAATCTTAAACAAACCATATGTTCCTCCATTTGCACAGGTTGCTACAAATACTATTGATATAGGAAAAGTATTAAAATGGAATGGATCTGAATGGGCTCCTGGTACTGATATTACTGGTGGAGCATCAACAACTGCACGTGGTGTCTATGTACCAGAGGTAGATAAGACAGCAACTAGTACTACTGCTGTATATACAAATAGTGATCAGACAATTACATTTCCTGTAAATGGATCTTCAAATTATTGGAAGGATGTCAAGTTTAAGGAACTAGAACACGACAAAGTATACGAATTTAAATATACAGGACAATCAACTGGTACTGGTGCTTATTGGGGATGGTTTATATCAGATAATAACGCAGTTGGAGTTGATGGTTCTAGTACTATTGATAGTAATGGTCAAATATCAGAGAATATAAGAACTACGTATGGAACTAGTGATAGATGGATTTGTTATAATGCTGATCATGACAACTCAGGAGATAATGGATCTGTTGCTGGAGATACTAATACCACAGGTAGTTTTTATAGTGGATCTGGTGCTGTTAATTGGGCTAATCCCCAGTCTGATACTGATGTTATTACTACTTGGCATATCGTCATTGATATGCCACGCAGAAAGGTTTGGGTCAAGCAATACTACCCTGATAATGCAAGTTACAAATATGGATCTGGATTAGGTCCATATAAATGGAAAGGTTATGCCTCTGAGATGGGATTCAAGTGTGATCCTACTGACCCTACTTCTTCATGTACGTTCGCACTAAATGATCCTTATGAATATTCAGGTGGGAGTTACGGAACAAATAAGTATTACTTCAACTTCGGTTGTTTCGTTGAGATGGGCGGTACTGGTACAGTTACTGTTGAAGAGATACCAGAAAAATTTAGTGCTTTCCGTAATATTGGTGGTGGTAGTAGTAGTCTTGATTTAACATCATTAAGTGTTACTAAAGCAACTGCTTCTGGTGGTGGAGATTTAACATATGATAATGCAGGAACATTTACATATACACCACCTGATCTTGGTGATTATATAACTCTTGATGATGTACCTTCTCCAGTAGTAACATCTGATACACCACCTACTACTCCTAGTGATGGAGATCTTTGGTGGCATTCTGCACAAGGAAAATTAAAGGTATACTACGAAGATGTTGATACCTCACAGTGGGTTGATACTTCTGGAGGTGGAGGTGGAACTTCTTATACTAACAGTGATGTTGATACTCATCTAAATCAATCTAATCCTACTAGTGGTCATGTTCTTTCATGGAATGGAACTGACTATGCTTGGGTAGCTCAGACTGCTGGTGGAGCAAATGTTAGTGTAAGTGATAATCCACCAACAAATCCTACTCATGGAGATCTCTGGTGGGAGAGTGATGAGGGAGATTTAAAAATATATTATAATGATGGTAATACATCTCAATGGGTAACTACAAACCAAGTATCTGGAACCTTTACTTCAGGTGGAGCTTCAGTAACTGTTTCTGAAACAGCACCATCAAGTCCTTCTCAGGGAGATCTTTGGTGGAAATCTGATGAAGGTCAATTAAAGATTTACTACACTGATGTTGATAGTTCTGCTTGGATTGACACTTCTGGAGGTGGTGGTGCATCATTATCTTCTAACCCTCCTGCTACTGCTAGTTCTACTGGTATTGTTGGTGATATTAGATACGATGCAGATTATGTATACATCTGTATTGCTACTGATACGTGGAAGAGAGCAGCACTTACAACATGGTAATTCTAAATACTACGGAAGGAGCACTTTAAGAAATGGCACTAAATTTTCCAAGCACATCTGGACAGGCAACAGATGGAAGTTTTAAACACACCGAAGGCGGTAAGCAATGGTCTTGGGATGGGACTTCTTGGAATTTAGTAACCAATGCTAGTAACTATGTACATCCAGATCACACAGGAGATGTGGCATCAAATGCTGATGGAGCTACAACTATTGGTAATGATAAAGTAGAAGAGAAACATATCAATGCTGGTGGTACTGCTGGTGCTAATAAAGTTTTAGCATATGATTCAAATGAATCTACAAATTGGAAATGGGTAGATCAATCTGGTGGTACTAGCGATGTTGTTAGTACTAGTGCTGATGGTCTAGCTCCACAGTTACCAAATCCTCATGGTGGCAAATTTTTAAAGGCAGATGGTAGTTGGGAAGTTCCATCTTATTCTAGTGGTGGAGGAGGAAGTTTTACTACCACGACAGGTAGTCTTCAGTCTCAAATGGATGCTACATATGAACCTAAATCAGGAGCATCACCAGGATTCACTGATCTAACAACTTCAACTAACTATCCAAATGGCATGACACAAACCATGCCAACTTATAGTAATGATGGTGGTGGTTCTGCTGTAACAACACAACCTGTATCTTATGCCTTTGATGGTATGGATAATACTTTTTGCGATGTTAGTAGTACTACTGCTGGTGGATGGGTTAAATTAACTTTTGATAATCCTGT
>Ga0098038_1000154_pt1 | contig 29609 bp, 34 predicted proteins | sample 5B_taG_FD_75051 | JGI IMG/M metagenome (GOLD analysis project Ga0098038, IMG submission 75051) | Marine viral communities from the Subarctic Pacific Ocean - 5B_ETSP_OMZ_AT15132_CsCl metaG | ecosystem: Environmental > Aquatic > Marine > Oceanic | place: Pacific Ocean | collected 2015-01-08 | reverse complement strand
CTTTTACATCATCTTTAAAATCATCACCTTTATCATTTAAAGCTGTTAATGGGTCAACGCCTGTTGCTTCAATAAACTTTTTAATATAAAAGCTACCGCCTTGCTTAACAGTTTTATTCGTACCATAATCAACTGCTACGCCTTGTTCTTTTTCATGATTACCTGCTAACCAAAATCTTTTATCGTATTCTAATTTTCCATTATTTACCATGGCAATTAGATTAATATCTTGGTCAAATGGGTTGTTTGGGTTTTTTACTATATCATTTATTGTCCATCTTTGAAACCAAACACCTTCTGGGTATTTGCTAGATGAATCACTAGCATTATTATTTTGTTTTTGAGGGTTAAACATTATTTATTCTCCTTAGTTTTTATTTTATCATATTTAGCCATTGCTTTTTCAAGTAAGTCTTCAGTCCAACCTACTTTATCCAAATAAGCTGTCATTTCAGTACCTTCCTTACCTAGTGTTGCAAACTTTTTAGTCCACTCTGCAATTATCTTTTTACCAAGAAATTTTGCATTTTGCCCTTCTTTTGCATCTTGAATATGTATTTCTGCTTCAACAGGACTAATTACATATCCAGCTTTTGCAATAGCTTTTAGTTTTTCTTTATCCATTGGTAAAGTTTTTGCATCACGAGCAAGTCTATCCATTTTGATAGATTGATCTTGAGTTACGCAACCTTTTTTAACTGGAGAACCATTATGATGTAATTGTTCACGATTATCCATACTATCAGGGTCACGTGTATCATCAATAGCAAATAAACCATTACAAGCATATTTACGAGCATACGTACTAGCAGTACCTGACATTTGTGGGTCATCCATACCTTTTTTATTAACTGCTTCACGAGCTACTGCAGTTGCATTTATTTCATCTTCACCATCAGATAGAGTTACTGTAGCTTCTATGTAATTCAAACCATTTGAACCAATTAACTTATCTGTTATTCTTAGATTGCAATTTGTCTGTTCTAATAATGGCTTTACATTTTCTAATATATCACTTAGAGTGCGATAATCGAATTTTGCAAAATCATTTTTATGCCCTTTTTCTACTTTTAAAGTGTTTTGTATAAACATTAATTTTTCATCAATGTTATTAAATTCCAGTTCTCCTGGGTTTTTTATTGCCATTTACTTGCTTTCTCCTGTTTTATTATATCTATGTAACATCCAAATACTTCACTTTGGGTTTTATCTTTACTTTCTATTTCATAATGGCAAAAATCTTCACCACCATGCGTTTTGTAACCATCCTCACAAATTCTTGAACAATTACCACATACTGCTATGTCTGATAAATATATATCCATATTAAATTGCTCCCCCTTAATAAATAATAACCATGACGTTAAATATATATAAGTAAGAGGGAGCATTCAGATTAGCACAAAGCCATTGCATTATCGTGCAATGATATGTGTCTTTCTAAGATTTTGTTTGGGGGTGTAGTTTTTAGTGACTCTGTACAGGCATTGTATAAACTCCATACTGTGTTTGAATCAAACTCTTCATGAGAAGGTTTAAACCATTCTTTTTTAGCTTTTTGCATTTGTCTAGGAGTCATATCGCCATTTATAAATAAACGACCAAGAAACTCTCCAGCTTCATCTTTATACAATGTTCTACCTTTCATTGCTTCAGAATCTTTTGTTAGATTTTGAAAATTGTCTATGCCTCTATAAAGTGTAGCCATAGTTTTTTCTTCAATATCATTCCATACGTTTTTTGTATGTTTTCTCATGTAAGTGACTTCGCCACGAAACATAAGGTTATCACATACAAAGATTTGTGCTCCTGAACAAAAACCATTGCTCATTGATTTATCATAACTAGAACGAATACCAATCGCATAACCCATTTCTGGATTTGATTGTGATTCGTACTGCAAGACTGCAAACATTCTTTGGTCTTTATTTTCACCACCACTTAATGCATATTGATCTTTTGAAAAAGAATATTCATTAAGCAGTCTGTCTGCTATTTTTCTCGTATTTACTACCAAGTCTTCATATCCAACTGGTATATACGTATCGGTTTGTTGTGGAAGGGGAACGGATGCAACTTCATCGAAGTTTACAATTCGTCCACCGCAGTGTGTCATTATCATAATTTTTTATCTTTTAGCATATTCATAATAAAATGGCATTATTATCATACCGCATTCTGTATCAATGCATTTCCATATATCAAATGTTCTGTCACCATCATTTTCAGCATCTTTTTCAAATTCAAGTGAGCTTTGACAATGAGGACATGTACGTTTTTGTTCCATAATGTTTCCTTTGAAAGTTTGCCCCGTTACAGGCTGTAGAAGTGAGGTAAGGTGCAACGGGGCTGTAGGTCGGATTACCAGAGTCTAGTTCTTCGTGAGTTTCAATCGTGTACTAGCGTAACTGTACAATTTGCGTTTGTTAGCTAAATCAAGTTTATCTTGTTTAGATAACGTGCTTTTTACATAACTGTTCTGGTATCCGTTTATATACCTAAGATTTTTTAGGTAAGTGTGTAATTGTCTTTTGCTCATCATTCTTATGTCAAGAATTTCATTAGCAAATGTTTTTCCATAAGCTTGTGACCTTGCAAGCTGTGTATCACGATGAAGGTCAGTATCTATGGCATTTTTAAATAATATACCTAATGTTTTAATAGGTAAATTTGATTGTCTGAAAGAGTTAAGTTTTTCAATTGTTGAATAGCTTAAACTTTCTTTTAATGGTACGTTTATCATGTTTATTCCTTTGTTAGTTTAATAATAAATACACATTATTGCAACCTTTGTGTAGTTTTAATACACAAAAAGTTGAATTTAATGAGTATAGTGAGTAATTTGGGTTATGAATAAAGAAGCAATTTTAAAGTGGTTAATGTCAACGGATATACCACTAACTGCTATATCTAAAAAAGCAAAGATTAGTCGAAAGACTTTGTATAATTGGATCAATGGTGGTGAAGTAAGAGTAAGGTCCTTAAATAAGCTTATTAATATTTATAAAACCGAAATAGAGTTTTCAAATGCTGAAATAAGTTTAGATAAGGAGAACAACATGGAAGCACAATACATTATTGATTTACAAAAAGAAAAAATCGAAAGATTAGAAGAAATTAATAATCAACTAAAACAAAACGCATATTCTGTACAATCTAAAAAATGGGATGAACTATCATATGATTTTTATTCAGATGTGTATGTAACATTTGTACCATTTAAACGAGTTGTTAAAGAAATGAATGGGCATGGAGTAGAACAACTCTCTGAAATGCTAGAATTAAAAAAAGATATTTTGCTTAAAGATTATTTTTCTGTAGGAGAATGGCATGATTTTAATGACCATCCAGTTAATAGTATTATTGAGCCTAATACCTTAAAAGAATTACAAGGGTTATCTGTTCAGATGCCTAGTTTATTTGAATCTTTAAAATTATTAGTAGGTGAGCATTATTTTCAGCAGTTAATAACTTATAAGTATAATGATAAACTTGTGCATTCACTTTGTAATATTAGAATACATTGGTTAAAAAACCCTCATAGAGCTGAATGTAAAACTCAATTTTTAGACCAATAAGTGGCTCTGCAACCCAATTAGGGGAATTTTACACAGAGCCACCACGCACCATTACCTACAGCAATTAGTACTGTCGTATTGAATGTGAACCACTGCCTTTATTTGTAAATAATAACTCTTTACGAGGTATTGATTTATATGTTTTAGAGGCTGCATTATCAACTGCTTCAGCTTTTGTTTTTGGCAAACTATTCTTAGTCATTATAGCTAATTCATCTTTTGAAAAAGCTTTAAAGTAACCTTTACGATTTTCTTCATCTGCATCAAAAGCATTTTTAACTATATCATAGCAAGTTTCAAGATTTAAAGCATCTAACAAGTTTGCGATTATATTAAAATCAGCATTTGTCCAATGTTTATCAAACCAATATTTAGTCATACCATCAAATAGATCATTATCTGTTTTAGCAGTTAATGTTGGATGTTCTTTTTGACTATCATCGTAAACAAATGGAACACCTAATGTTAAATCAGCTTTTAAATCATGAATTAACCAATTTAATACAATGCGATTATCGTCTTTATCTCTTGCATTTGTATCAACATTTGCACGTACATAATTAAAAACAAATGGCATAGCCCATTTATTTACTTTATTGTATTTAAGTTGGTCAGGGTCTTTTTCTTCAGCTTTTTCTTCATAGTATTCATCATTTTTAACATCTTCTGTAACTGCAGTTTTAACAATAGTTACATATAGTTTAGAGTTGAATACATCACCATTCCATGCTTGTATGATTACATTGCTAAATGGTACACCTGTTTCTTTTTTAATATTAGATTTAAGCGTACTTACTTTGTTTGCAAAATCAAATGATATTGTGTCTCCAAATGATATAGAATCTCTATTATCATCATTTAAAACAGGGCAATCATTTAAATATTGACCAATTGCAGTTTCATTAAGAAATATTTCTTGTAGAAACTCTTCGTTATCACAGAACTGATCTTTAGCAAACTCTTCAAACAATACATTGTCATATACAGGAGTCATATCAGCTTTTTCTTCACAAGCTCTAAATGTTTTTTCACCTATAACATTACAAATGTATTCCCATTTAGTTTCATCTGATTCTAGTTTAGTTGCTAAATCATTTAAGAAATCCTCTATATTGTCTTCATTTGTATTATTCCAGGTGTAATCATCTAAAGATTCTTTAAATTCACCATAACTTCCCAACTTTGCATCTAAATCTTTTATTGCAGTAGTTTGTTGCATAATAGATGATTTAGAGATTTGCTCTAATGTAAAAGATATTAAACTCATGTTTATCTTTTTATCTGCAATAAACTCTTTTATTAATGGATGTATGTTACATAAAGCTAAAGCAGTATCTACCCAAGCTACGCTTTTACCAAAGTGAGAAGATAAAGCTTTACGTGTAGTAATAGCTCCTTGTTCAACTAATTGGTCTATAGCATAACTAGCATCTACATGACTCATAGGTACTGTAAACATATTAGTAGATACTTGTTTAGTTATATCATCAACTTGTCCATTTGATTCAAAAGCTGGTATATCTGTAAGCTTTAAATCTTTTGCAATTTGTACACGTTGATGACCATTAATAATAACATACTCACCTTTATCATTTACACGATAAGTAATAGGTGTTTGTATTCCAATTTTAGCAATATTAGACTTTAAGGCTTTATATTCAAGTGATTTCTTGCTTACTGTTTCTGCTCTGACATTACCTTCAGAGATTAGTTTAATTACTGGTATTGTTGCATTCATTTATAACTCCCTTCAATGAATAGATCTATTTTTTGTTGTATGTATGCTAGTTCGTTATCTAGCTCTATTTTTCTTTCTAACGCTTTACCTGTTAGAAGCTTTTTTTTAGTTTTGTTTTTTGTTTTATTCATATGTTGTAAAGTGGTAAAATATTGTTTATTACCCCTGTTTATTACCTCTTTTTAGTAGCTTTAATTAATAGGGATGAGTTTTACAGTTACGTCTTGCAACGCCTTAACTTATTTGATCTATTTGATAAGCTCTGCTAAATCAAACCACGAGTTTTAATCTCGTAAACTCATCCCGTTAGCTAACATTTACCAGACTCTCCCATAACACGTGACGTGGATAGTGTGGGTATCAACAGCTGTCTAACACAGAGTCTGGCTTTTTACAGTAAATTTTGCTCTGTTTTGGTGTCAAGGTACAGAGCAGACCTTGTTTGAGTAACAATAAGTAGGGCCTCGAGTTCATTACGGCTACAACCTACTTGTTCTCTAATAATATTTGAGCAGCCATATCAATGCGGAATCCATGACTGCTCAGACCCAAGAAGGAGGTCTTAATTTTTCCATTCATTATATATTGCAGTAATTGCTAATACATAAATACTAATTGATATGACTGTGATAAATAACTGCATTAATATAATCATGAGTATTGTTCCTTTATTTGATTAACTATTGCACTATTGTAAAACAACCAATAAAGCTGTTTTTTACTGCGTTTTTTAACCTTGTGTAATGGTTCATTAGTGCGTTTATGAAACCACTCTACAAGCTGATATTTATGACGATATAAGCATTGCATTTTTTTTACCTTGAATTAAATAAAAAGCAACGTTCAGGTAGTTATCCCGCTAATCCTAGGTCGAATACCTATAGCTTAAGAGAGCAAGAATGCGCATTCCATATCTCAAGTCCACTTGATTATTACAAGTTTTAAATAAGCCTTACTTGTTGCTTTTTATTATGTTAGATAGTAGTTGCTTAAGGTCTGCCATTATCCTTTTGCGTAGTGAAATACGACTTATATGTTACCCCTCAGCTATACCTTTCGATTATATAACCACTTGTAACCACCACTTAGGTCAACTACTAACAATTTTTTTAATGTAGGGTTTAAATAGATGCACCCAATCACTAGGACTGAATGCATCTATATGGAGGATTAATACTATCTAGATTGAATAGAACCAAATCTAGCTAAAGCACCCGATGTATCATCAGGACGAGCTACTTTATATATTGTAGTCAATAGACCACCATCCTTTAGCTCTTTCTCGGTTACATCTGATGAGAACTTATAGTTACTCTGCATACCAAGAATTACAGTTTTAACATTGGCTCTATCATCAGCAGTACCTTTAGACCAAATCTTAACTAGCTTACATTTATTAACTAGCTTTTCAAATCTATCATCACTCATGCTCTCAAGTGACTCATGTTTAATCTCACCAGTATTAGTATCAACAGTGAGATTAGACTGCTCTGATTTATATTCAGCATTAGCACTATGTTTATGTATATCAACTTTCATTATATGTTTCCTTATCTTTCTTATTTTATTATTAACAGTGGAGCTTGCTCCACCACAACGAGGGCAACCGAATCTTTCAATTGGGTGTGTCAGGTAGCTACAGCAAGTAATTGTGAGGTGTTTATGTAGTGTAGTGAGCTATTTAAACTGACCTGTATGTACACTGCACGTAGGCAGTTTAAACAACGGAGTAAACTCAACACAATTACACGTCGGCATACCCAATTGAAAGGGGGTAGGGGTACTGTATATCTCCCCCACACATTCTAGATCAAATTTTGAAAAGGTAGAGCGAAACGCATTGCCATGTATATCTTTCTGTATGTCAAAGAAGTACTTTAATCCAAATAGCAAAACTCTTTCAGAATGGGATAAAAGCAAGGATAAGTGGATTACAGTATCGTTAGACGAAACGAATATTGATGATTTTTTATTTTTACGAGATTATATAGAAGCTGAAATGCAAATTGAATCATTTATGGAAATGCAATTAGACGACTACGAAATAGATTATGAAAATTTTTTAAAAAAAAGGTTGAAAAACTAGGTGGTTTGGTTGTTTTTTATACAGTATATATACAGTACAGTATATAATCTGTATTATTATACTACGTATAATAATACTGTAAAGTATATATACAGTAGGTGCTGATGGATTATTTAACAAGAAGGTTAAAAGTTAATAACTATCAAGATGTCACCTATCCTGTTTACACTCAAGAAGAAGCAGATGAGCAAGAAATTGCTTATAAGCCATGGAAACTATGTAAAGCAGGAGACTTTGCATTATCTGACGATGGTTATGTTGGAGAGTGTATTGCAAGAAATACCTATAAAAAAGCAATTGAACTACAATTTGTCTTTGGCAGGATGTGGTTAAGTGAAAAGTCTAAGTTATTATACGAACCAAGAAAGGCATCTGGTAATTATGCAACTGTGTCATCAGCATCTTGGGAGTATATAGAGGGTAAACACGCTAGAACACAACGAGCAGTAGATATTTATACTAGAATGATGCTTGGCGGTGAAGGAATTGATTGGTCTGTTATAGGGAAAGCCTACAGAAAAGACCAAAAAAGGCCTGATTTAAGCGCAAAAAGATTATTTAAACAGGAGCATGTTAAGAAAATGGTAGATAAAAAGATAGATGAAGCCTTAAAAGAGCGTGGAATCTCAGAAGGAGAGGTTTTAGACGTAATTGCTGATGCAATTGGCATTGCAAGAGTTAAAGAAGACCCTGGAACAATGCTTAGAGGTGCAGAGCAGTATATACGAATACTAGATATGTTACCAAAGAAGGCAGTACAGACAGATACGATGCAAATAGACATGACAAGTCAAATCGTAGATCAAATTGCCCAAGAAGAAAAAAGAGTTAAGCTAGAACAAAAAAAGGAAATAAAAAGCAATGGATGACCTTACAAGCTATGATAGAGAGCCTATATGGCTTAAAAAACGCATTCTTTTACAATATGTAGATGAAGAGCAGATGGAACTATTTTATGCGATTTTAAAGACCATTGCGGAAGAAAACGGAATTAAGGTGGAAGATGGTGAAGCAGATTACGCATTAGGCTCAGATTATTAACTACGCACACAAACATAAACTGGTTAGGTAAAATACACAAGGTGTCAGCAAAAGTTAATAACAAAGCCATTATAAACAAATTGAGGCAAGATATGGTCTTGTTTGGGAAAATAGCTATGCCTCAAATGTTTTCTGTACCATCTCCACAGTTTCATTATACGATTGCAAAGGATTTACTGCAAAAAGATAAGAAACAAATAAATATTATTGCCCCTAGAGGTCACGCCAAGAGTTCAATCGTAGGTGGCGTACTTCCTATGTACCATTTGATGTTTGATAAAGGAAAAAAGCTAATTGTCTTGGTTTCAAGAACACAAGACCATGCGGTAAAGCTTTTGGGTACAATAAAAGACTGTTTAGACTATTCTCAGCAATTTAGGCAGTTATTTGGTTATTGGGGGCAACATTCTGCTAGAAGTTGGGCAAAAGCTGAAGTAGAACTAAAAGATGGTTCGATGATTATTTGTAAAGGTACAGGTCAGCAGTTAAGGGGTATCAAAGTAGGCAACCAACGTCCTACGCTTATAATTGTAGATGACCCTGAAGATGAAAACAACACCAAGACCGCTGAGGCAATGGAACACAACCTTAGATGGCTTTTACAATCAGCAGTTCCTTCGGTTGACCCCTTAAAAGGAAGAATCATTGTTATTGGTACTCCACAACATGAACGATGTTTGGTTGAAACATTAAAAGTGATGAAAGGGTGGACAAATAGAGTATTTAAGCCAAATATAGAAAAAAGCATCTCTTTATGGGAAGAATGGTGGCCTGTAAAAAAATTAATACAGAAAAAAGAAGAATTAGAGTCTATTAACAGATTATCTGTGTTTTACAGAGAATATATGTGTGAGATCGTTGGTGATGAAGACCAATTGTTTAAAAAAGAAGATATTCAGTATTATGATGGAAAACTTCGTTTTAATAAAGAAGGAAACCCAATGTTAGACCTCACAGAGCTTGATGGAGAAAAAATAAATGAATCTGTACCTATAAATATATTTACAGGAGTAGACCCAGCCTCAAGTGTAAAACAAACTGCTGATTATTCTGTTATATTTAATTTAGCAATTGATGACAAAGGTAGGAAGTTTGCTTTGCCTTATTATCGTAAACATGCAAAGCCACTAGCGTTAGCTGAAGCTATTGTAGATAATTTTAGAAAATTTCGCAGTACTAAGACTCGTATTGAATCTGTAGGGTATCAGGAAATGTTGCGTCAATATGTACAAATGAGATGCGATGAAGAAGGATTGTTTATTCCTGGCTTAAATATAAAAGAAAACCCTCGAACTAGTAAATCTCACCGATTAGAGAGTCTTCAGCCTTCCTTTGCTAAAAAAGAAGTCTTTATTATGAAAAACATGCAAAACCTTGAAGATGAAATGCTTTTATTTCCAAGGGGTAAGCATGACGATATACTTGATGGACTTTATTATGCATTTAAAGGTTCATACAAGCCTCATCATGAAGATGCTGAAATCCCCACTCTTGGGGCAAGATGGTTTAAAACAAATGATTGGCAAATAACTTAACGATGTAGACCGAAAGGTATGGAGGATAATAATTTGCCCTCCAATATGCCTCACTCCAAAAACAAAGTCGTTACCGAATCAGAAAAGCTTTTAGACCAATTCCATTCAGAGAGGTCGCAATGGGCGACTCAAGCAATGGAAGACGATGAGTTTCGCAATAATCAACAATGGAAATCTTCTCACGTTGCAACTTTAGAAAAAAGGTCTCAAAACCCTATTGTAGACAATGTTGTTCATCCCGCAGTTGAACAAGCTAAAGCCTTAATTACAGCAAACAAACCAAAATTTCAATCTACAGGTAGAGATGATAGCGACACTAAAGTCGGTAGAATATTTGCGGACATCATGTCTTATATATGGGATAAATCAAGTGGTAATGTACAAATCAAACAAGTTGTTGATGATTATTATGTAAAAGGAATGGGGGTCATACAGGCTTATGTTGATCCAATGAAAGATTTTGGACGTGGGGAAGTATGTTTACATAGTATTGACCCCCTTGATGTTTACATAGACCCAAATAGTAGGGATACGTTTTGTCGAGATGCTTCTGATATTATTATTGCACGTTTGTTTACAGAAAAACAATTAAAGCAGTTATATCCACAAGCAAATACAAAAGATATGGAAACATCTGCAAATGATAGATACCCTGCGATGACAAGAGAGTCTACACTTGACCAAAGCATCGGGCCAATGTCAAATGACACTTATTCTACTGATACAAAATACTATGAAGTCATTGACAGATATAAAAAAGAAAAACATAATTATTTTCACGTATTAGACACTTTAACAGGACAAGAAGTTGTTTTAAATAAAAAAGGCTATGCTGAATACGAGCAAGAACAAGCCATTAAAATGACAAACGCTGAAGGTACAAATTATATTACAGAAAAAGCTAGTGTTGCAGAACTGATTGGTATTTATGAAGCAACTGGCGGTATTTATCATTATATGGAAGATTTGCAAACAGGTCAGCCAACAATGATGCCAGGCCCTGAACATGAAGAATCAATACCTAATAGCGGACATCAAATAGAAATTATTACTAAAGCTGATTTAGTTGAATTAAAAATTATTATAGCTAATAAAATAAAAACCGACAGAATTAGAAGGATTTTATGTGCGGGGGGAAAATTGCTCTATGATTACATCATGGATATTGACAATTACCCAATAGTCACGTTAATGAACAGGCATAATCGCAACCCTTATCCAATGAGCGATGTTCGATTTGTAAAGCCAATTCAAGAATACATTAACAAGGTTACATCTTTAATTATTGCTCACGCATCTAGTTCTACAAATACAAAACTTTTAATACCACGAGGTTCAATGAATCGTAGGCAATTAGAAGAAGAGTGGGCAAGAGCAGGTACAGGCGTAATTGAATTTGACCCTGAACTTGGTACGCCAATTGTAGCGGGGCCGATTCCGTTACCCAATGAATTATACAAAAATAGAGAAGATGCAAAACAAAGCATATATCATATTCTTGGTATTCACCCTCTTCAGCATGGCGACCCATCTGCTGCTCCAAGTACGTACAAAGGCACTGTTGCTATTGATGAATACGCTCAACGAAGAATTAAATCAAAGATTGATGACCTTGATGAAGCATTAAATCAGATTGGTAAAGTAATTGTTCAATTAATTCAGCAAACATATACAGATGAAAAAGTAGTTCGTATTATGAAGCCAGATGGCAGATTAGCAGAAGCTACTATGAATCAACCTATTTACGATGACTTTACAAATGAAATTATAGGACGTGTTAATGACGTAACAATTGGGAAATATGATTTAATTGTTGTTAGTGGCTCAACGCTTCCATCAAACAGATGGGCAAGATTTGATTATTACATGACCTTGTATGAAAAAGGCATTATTGATGCTCAAGAAGTGTTAGAACAAACAGAAGTAGCAGATACAGAAGGCGTTATGCAACGAACAAGCATTATCCAACAACAACAACAAATGATTGAACAATTAGAAGAAGAACTCAAAAATACTAAGGGTGATTTACAAACTGCACAACGTGAATCAACGCACGATAGAAAACGTGTTGAAATAGAAAAATTTAAAACAAAGCTGAACTCAGCTTCTAATAAGAACGAGTCAGCTACCAAGCTATTTGAAGCAAGATTAAATGATGAGCTAAGAATAGCTAAAGAAGATTTAAGACAAGAAGAAACAAACCGAGGGTCTGTTGCTGTTAATTAACAAATAGCCCTTATAGGAGAATACATAATGTCTGAACAAACACAAACCTTGAATGCTGAAGCAACCGAACCTGAATATTTTGATTTAGGGGGAGATGCGCCAATTCAAGAAGGTGGGTCAGGTGAGGAAGCAGTTCCAAATCCTGTAGATCAGTTGGAAAGCTATGATGAAAGTCTAGCACCTCCAACATTTCAAAACTTAGAAGAAGTTCCTCAAGAGGAAGCTCCCAAGGAAGATACTTCACGTTTTGAATACTGGCAGAGCAAATACGACCAAAAGGCAAGTGAATACAACAAACTGCAAGATGAGTTGGGTCAATATGAAAAAGTCGCACCAATTGCGAACTACATTCAAGAAAACCCTGACATCTTAAAAGGCGTTGCTAAATCACTTTCTGGAGATACCCCAACTGTTGCCGATAATAACGAACAGATGGCATCCCCAAAGAAACCAGTGCGTCCCGCTAAACCTGTCAATTACGACTCTTCTGAAGCTTACATGGATTCAGAGAGCGCAAGTTATAAATATCGTGAAGCAATTGATAACTATAGAGATGAAATGATTGATTATAGTGAACAAGCTGAACAATATAGAATAAGAGAGTTAGAAGCAAGAGAGAATCAAATACGACAAGCGCAACAACAATATGAAATGCAATGTCAAACAGATAATACAAAAAATGAACTTATGGGTAAATACGGATATAGTCCCGACAAAGCTCAAGAGTTTTTGCAGTATTACTCTAGTCCTGATTCTTTAACGTTAGACAATCTTGTTCGTTTAGATAAAATGCGCTCCGCACCAAGTCAAGCTGAAGTTGAGCAAAGGCAACGAGCCGAAATGATGAAGCAAAAACAAAACACTTTGAATACGCCTCCACCCGCAGGGGTCGTGAGTGCGCAATCAGAGCCTCAAGTTAATGAGGAAGATGCTTTTAATCTCGGTTTGATGCGAAACAGAAGATAATGGTTTAATTTTAACGGAGAAAACAAAACATGGCAAATAACGCAAAAACACTCGGCTCTTCAGGTGTATTATACACAGATAGACGAGATTTTTACATGCGCCCAAATGTTGTTAAAGAACTCTGGACTGACGTGACTCCTTTTACTACAGTTGTTGCTAACCAGCAAACAATTTCAGGATTAAAAGACCCTCAGTTCAAGATGTTTGAACATCGCAACCCTTGGCAAAAACAGGAAGCTCAAGCTCATTCTGATGCAAATAATCAAGCAATTGCAAAAGACAATTCAGCAGATGATATTGAGTTAAAAGCAAGTTCATTAGTTGGACTTGAAGGTGAAGGTGGAAATACAGGATATGATAGTCATATCGGACTTCAAATTGAAATTTGGGATTCTACTAAAACTACTAAAAAAGGTGTTTGTCTAATTGTAGGCAAAGGTGCTACAAAATGGTCAGTTAAAAATATGGGTGATGCCGATATAACTATGGCAACTGACGATTATTTAGTAGTTATTGGTAACGCATACGGAGAAGGCACAGTTGCTGGTACTGCTTGGAGCGATGAATTACAAGTAGTCTACAACCAATGTCAGATATTTAAGACTCCTCTTCAAATTACTGGTACTTTGTTAGAAGCATCATTAAGAGGTGAGTCATCTGAATTATCTAGACTAAGGGATCAAAAATCACAAGAACATAAGATTCAAAAAGAACGTGCGTTCTTATTTGGTCGTTCGCCAATTAACATAAGTGGTGGTTTTAATGATGGTTCAAGTGCATCTACAGATTATCATCTATCAGATGCTAATGGAAATCGTGTTCGTTCTTGTATGGGTGTAATTCCTGCAATTGAAAAGCATGGTGCTGCATCAGGTGCTGACCAAAACAGATTCACAATTTCAGAAGCAAGTTATTCTTATGGTGAATTTGTAGACGACATGGAAAAAGTGTTTCAATACGTTCCTGAAGCGGGTGTTAAACGTGCTTTTTGTGGAATGGGTGCAATGAGCTACTTTTCTAAAATGTCTGGTGCTTCTGGTCTTGCAGGTAATTCTGGTTGGACTGTAAATCTTGGTGATATGAAAAGAGATGCTCTTGGTTTTAACTATAGAGTTCTTGAATCACCTCATGGTGCATTGCAGTTAATTCCAACTCCAGTTCTAAGAGATGCGTACAACAAAACTATGCTTGTAGTTTCAGATGAAAATCTGTTTCATGCACAGTATAGAGCGCCAAAGTTCCAAGCTAACATCTTAACTGATGATGCTTACGATGGCGTTAAAGACCAGTACATGTCTGATGAAGGAATTGGCGTAACGCTAATTGAAAGTCACAAGCTATTCAACATCACTGCGTAAGGGAGGTTTATTATGGCTAGACCTTATTTAGGTGGTTCAAGTGGTGGAGTTAAGACATTAGCATCAAGTCAAACACTACAGATAGCAGATAGTGGTAAAACATTTATATGTTCCCAAGCAGGGGCATATGATGTTACTCTACCTGCAGCTAGTGGTGCTAAAGGATGGGAAGGACTTTTTATCCTAGGCACAGAAGGAAGCAGTGATTTTGACATTGTTAGTGACCCAGCAGATTCAATTATTGGATTTATGGGTGGTGAAAATAGTCAATCTCTTGGTTATACAGCAGACCCTACAGATAAAGTTACTTTTGTTGGTAGTACTGCTGCACAAGGAGACAGAATACATATGATTTGCGATGGTAGCACTTGGTATGTAATGGCTCATGCTTTAGATGATGGGCATATAACTGCCGCTGGTTAATAGAAAATAAAGAGTGAGGGGCTTTATGCCCCTCCTCTTGCGAGGAAATTATGGCAAAAAAGAAAACAGTAAAAAAGAAAGCGGTCAAACCGAGTAAAAAAAAAGACCCAGTTATGGACGCTCTAAGAAAACCTATTAAAATTTTATAAAAAAATGGGGGTGGCGAAGAGGATCAAGGTCGGTGAAACCAAGGTTAATTTTCTGCTCCCTAAGCTTTAATTAAATATGACTTTAACATTTGCAATAAGAATACAAGATTTAGTAGGAACAGCAGTTACTGATAATAATGCATTAACTGAATGGCTCAGTGAAGAAGCTGTAAATGCAATTGATATTATGAATCCAGAAATGCTTGTGTCAGCATCATCTACACATAGAATGAAAGATGGTGAACTTTTTAATGATTCTGGCAAAAATGTAGGTGGAAGTACAAATCATTCTGCTACATTAACTACATTACCTACTACAAGTGGTGGTAATCTAAAAGTAGGTGATATTATAGCAAGTAAAAGTAGCAGTACTACATACCCAGAAAGAATGAAAGTATTGGCTGTAAATGCTAATGATATTGAGATAGAACGAGCAGTAAATGGTACTACTGCTGATATTGTTGCTGGTGGCAGAGATATAATGAAAGTATTAGAACATTCGTTTAATACTAGAAAATTTAAACTATTAGAAGTTAATAGAGATGGTTATAGTGCAAAACTTATACCTAGTGGTTTAGTTCAGCAGTCTAACGACTCTAATTCAATACATTTTGCAACAAAAAGAAGTCCAGTTTATTTTATTAAAAGTGGCAATATTCATATAAGGCCACTTGTCAATGGATATGAGCAAGGTGAAATAGTAGGCTTAACATATCCAATTGTTAAATATAATATGGTATCAACTACCGATCTTCCAATTCAAGCTGAGGATTTTATTGTAATAGGTGCTGCAAGAAAATATTTAATTAGGTCTATGTATGAAGAGTTTGCTCAGTTACCTGCAGGAATAACTAAACCAACAATAGCTGGTGCAACTGAAGAGTTAACTGCTACGCTAACTAATGATGCTTCTGCTGATGGCACTAAGCTTGATTTTAGCGATTGGTTTGAAGTTGCAGGTGATATGATACAAACAGATGAAGATGTTGAACTAGCATCTGCTCAATTACAAAAAATTGGTACATATATACAAACTCATCAAGAAGAGTTATCTGCAAAAAATACAGTATTTGCAAGTGCATTACAACGAGCTACAACTAAATACAATTGGTTTATAGCACAGTACGATAAACTCACTTTAATGTATAATGAAAAAGCTCAAATACTTAGAGGTGTACAAGCATGACACAAGCACAAATGATTGAAATTATACAACAACATCATCCAGAAATGGGAGAAGCGCAAATACGTTTGTATTTAAATCAAGCTTTAGATGTGTTTTGTAGAAAAACAGAAATACTTCAAACGCAATGCGTCACTACTAGCGTTTTAAATAAAAGATATTATGATATAGACGCTCTAGGAAAAAAGTTTATTAAGATTGAACGAGTAGAGTTTGATAAAACAGAAATTAGTCAACTATCAGGTCGTCCTGACAAATACAGTAACTCATAATGCCAAATATAACAGAAAAAGTATGGTGGATAGAAACAGAGTCAGAATCTTCAAATGAAGTTAATGACCCTCAATTGGGGTTAGCTACCTATTCAAGAATAGGAGACAATGTATCTTATACTCACTTAGAAGCAAGTAAAGAAATAAAAGTATATGGTTCAGTTTATGATGAAGATTTTATAGCTGAAGATATAGGTACAGGAATTGGAATGAATGAAACTCCAAACATCCCTGTTGATTTTCATGATGCTTTAACGCATTACGTTATTATGAAAGGTTACGAAATGAAACCTGAAGCTATTCAATTAGCACAATATTTTGAAAACAAATGGAACATGTGTATTAACGATGGTAGGGAATACACAAACACAGATATGCAAGGCTCTACGCCTTCAATAGTTCCATATGATTTTTAACCAATATGACCATGAGACAAGTCACGCTCGGTAAGTCATAAGCAAGGAGAAACAAGATGGCAATTAATACATATTCAGTAAATGAAGCTAATAATGTAGGATTAGGACAAGTAGGTTCTGCTGTTCTAGATGATGGTGAATCAGTAGCTAGTATCGGAGATAAAAAGGTAGTAGCAATAACAATGTTTGAGGATTGTACATTTACAACAATGACACAATCATCAGCAGATATAACTGGTACAGGAACATCTACACATGGCAACTCTTTAACTAGTTCTGATACAATACCTCAAGGGGTCACAATATTTGGTAATTGGAGTGCAGTCACTTTAGCTACTGGTCTTTGTATCTGTTACTTAGGCTAGATCAATGCTCGGATTAGCAGTAAGCGTAGCTAAAGGGGGAGCATCCCTCTTAACATACGTTAAGGACAACCTCAAGTTATACCTCGACTTCAAATCAAATAGGTCAGACACTCTTGCATTTCCATCAGGGGGTTCGACATCGTTTGATTCGGGAGAACAGATTTCATTTTCTAAAATAACTTTGACTGATGCTTTTACTGTTGGGTTTTGGTTTAAAGGTGATACTCAATCTGATTATAAACTAATTTTAAAAGATAGTACACCTGGCTCATCTAATGATATTTTGGTTAAAGATCATAATGGACAAGTTACCATTAGAATTAATGGAGCATACAAAGCAATAATAAGTAACACTCCTCATAATACATGGTGTCATATTGTATTTGCAAGAGATGTTAATGGAAATATTAAAACATATTTAAATGCAATCGCAAGTGGTACGCATACAAGTACGCATACTTTTGCATTAGATACTATTGGTTATTCAAGTGCGGGAGCAATATTTAATATGGCAAATCTTGGTATTTGGTCAAGAGCTTTATCTCCCGAAGAAGTCCAATCCGTTATGAACAAGTCTTACAGTCAGTTAGGCTCTGTAGAAAAAACAAGTTTAGAAATGTGGCAGTCTCTTGATAGTGTAGACGCTACTGGTCGTATGGATACACCCGCTATTGGTACTGGAGCAATTACTACTTCATTTCCAACTAACATTTATTTAAATAGTCATGGAACAACAGAATACACAGAGGTAATGGCTAATAATGGAAGTCTTGCAACTCAAGGTGCTTGGACTTTTCATAGTGGTGGTACTGATTCAGCTTTTGCAGATACAGGAATTTATTCAGAAGGTGCTTTAAAAATTAAAAATGTTGTAGTAGCAAAAGTAGCGATTAATGGCATTAATGCCTCTGTATTAGAACCATTAATAGCAAATCAATTATATAAACTCGAAATAACTTATACAAGAGTAGATGGACAACACGCTCAACAAATTGCTTTAGGTGTGGGAAGTAGTTATGGTTTTGCAGATTCTGATGTAAAATGGAAAGAAGGTTATTGGAGTGGTAGCGATGGTAGTGCATCTGAAAAAACAATTACTGGGTATTTTTTTCACGCAACAGGAAAAAATTACTTATGGATTAGGAGTGCATCTACAAGTGTAGAACTTCATTTTAAAACTATATCTCTTAAAAAAGTGACTAATAATGCGGGTGGTGGTGGCATTAGTATATCTAATAATAATAACCACTATGATGCGACACTAACTCAAGGAGCAACAACTACCACATCAGTATATGGAAATAATTCACCCGTTTTACCACGGGCGATAGACATTGCTGAATCACAAGCAGATGCGATTGGAAATGGTAGTGCGAGTTTTAATGGTAGTTCAGATTATATTGATTTAGGAGATAGCACAGATTTTGATATAACAAATTCAATTACTTTAAGTGCTTGGATTAAAGCAGATGCAATAAATCAACATGCTTTGTTAGTAGGAAGAGATGATGGTACAAATAGAAATTACTATTTTGATTTATACACAGATGAAAAAATATTTTGGAATTGCAAAGGATTAAGCGATACTCAAGTAGGTAGCAGTACGATTATTAGTGCAAATGAGTGGTATCATATTGCAGGTACTTATGATGGTTCTAATTTAAAATTATATATTAATGGCATTTTAGAAGATTCAGACGCATCTACAGGATCAATAGACAATGATAATGTTTCTTTAACTATTGGTGCAAGAGAAGCAGGTATGGATAGAAGATTTAATGGCTCTATTAGCCAAGTAGGAATTTGGCAAGGTGCATTAACCCAAGCACAAATCCAATCCGTCATGGAATCCACTTCCTATGCCAAGATACCCGCAGATGTTAAGAGTACATTGGGTAGTAATGTTTTAACACATGATTTTTCTGATGGTAGTGGAGTTACTTTAAATAGTTATCCTTCTTCAGATATTACATTTAATGGTAAAATGGTATTTGATGGAGCATCTTCGGGAACAACTAATTATCCATCTCTATCACATTCTGGATATTCTTGGAACACTTCAGATTTAATTAAAGTAACAATAGTTTGTTCTTCATACACAAGTGGTTCAATATCTCATCAAGGTGGTTCTGCTTTAACATCAGTAAGATTTGGAATTGATTCATCTAATGGAGTTGGTACTCACACTTGGTATTTTGTATCTGATGGTGCTGGTAATTTTCAATTCAGAGCAATAAACCCTGTAATGACGATTGATAGTATTACTGCTCAAGTCGTCACTAACGACCTCGTTGCGTACTATCCCCTTGATGCTGATAGTTCAGCAAATGGTGTTACTCAAGATGTAACTACAGGGGAGACAAGTGAAGAAAGAGTAACTAATACAGATTTTACTACAACAGATGTGTGGAGTCTTGCACCAACAGAAACTGGTAATAGATGGGCAATAGATATTAGTGCAGGAACTGTAACACATAATGGGAGTGGTGGCTTTTCCCCTTATTTGTCTCAAAATAATGTTTTTGATGATGCAAGTGCTATATACAAAATGACAATAACTATAGATTCTTGTGAGAATTTTTTACATGCTGGAATAGTAAGAAATGGAACTGTAGTGAATTTTTATCATGGATTTGGAATTACTTCTACTGGAACACATATAGTATATATAAATGGAAACACTTCATCTGCCTTATCTGTTTATTCAAATGGTGTAGTTACAGTAATTAGCCATCTTTCAATTAAAAAAATAACTTCAAATACAGGAGTGCTTAAATAATGGCTACAACGATACAAAGCGGGTACGCAAACTCTCCTAAACTTACAGCAGATGTGGCTTCAAGAGCCGAGGTATATGGCGGTAGAGGATTAGTATTTGATGGGGTAGCTGATTATTTAGATTGCGGAGACTTGACCTCAACTACAAGGTCAAATATGACTATTTCTTTTTGGTTTTATCGAAATGTATCTGGAACAATACATATATGTTCAAGAGATGATGAAAGCTCTAATCGTAATTGGTCAATATATATTTATAATAACTTTATAAATTTTGATTGCAATATAAGTAATGCTGGAAAAAATACTGTTGGAGCTACTGCAATACCAGTTGGTTCTTGGACTCATCTTGCTTTTACTCATAATGGCTCTAATCAAGCATGGTATGTAAATGGTAAATTAGATGGAACAAGCTCTCACTCTGGTGCTATTGATAATGACAGTATAAATATGTACATCGGTAGAAGAGCGGGTAATTATTTAAATGGCTCTATTTCAGATTTTAAAGTTTACTCATCTGCATTAACAGAAGCAGAGGTACAATTACAATACCTTAAGCCAGAGTCTGTACCAAGTCCATCAACATTAGTAGCTTGGTATCCCATGTGTGAAGCTAACCCCGAAAGTCCACAAAGCATTGTGTATGACCATAGTGAGAAGAAGTTGGGTAGTGAGTCTATATCTGGAACTAATTGGGGTTCAGTTAGTGGTATAACAGTTTCTAATGGTTCTTTAATATTTAATACATCAACTCAATTTACAAACATTCAAGACTCACCATCTGTAATATCTGGAAAGCTATATAAAGTAGTGTTTACTGTTAGTAATTATGTAAGTGGAAGTGTAAGACCAAGATTAGGTGGTACTTTTGGAACAGAGCAAAATGCAAATGGAACATACACAGAATACATTATTCCTGCAGGTACATATACTGCATTTTATGCTTATACAAATGGTAGTAATAATTTTACTATAGAAAATATTTCAATCAAAGAAGTCCTCATGGGCAACCATGCTACTACAAATTTCTTTGGGGATGAGTTGATTACAAATTCTGCTGATAGAGAATTTACATCAAATACAGGATTTTGGAATTTAAGTGGCTCTACAATTACAGGAAATAAATTAGTATTTAGTAATAATAGTGCATTAAATAGAAGAGATGGCTTATTAACTAATAGTAAAAATTATCAAGTAATTGTTGATGTTTCAGATTACACATCTGGAAGTTTTAAAGTATATGCACATGGAACACAAAGTAGTGCTATAAGTAGCCAAGCAGTTCATACAGTTAATATAACTGCGGGAACTTCAAATACTTCATTTGCTTTTAATTGCACAGGGTTTACAGGAAGTATAAATAGCGTTTCAGTTAAAGAAGTAGGAATATCCTCAACTGGCTTTACTACTGCTCAAAATGAACCAGTTATTCCACAGATCCCATTGGTTAAGTACAATGAGAAATTAAGATTTAATGGTAATGATGGAAGTGGTTCTGAAGTATTATGGGAAAATATTGGAGGTGCTTTTGCCTCAACAAAATTTAGCTTTAGCCTTACCCACTATGGTCAAAATACTGATACTATACAGACAATACTTGATATTACAGAGGGTACATATACTGATTATTTAAAGCTATATAGAAATGCGGGTGGAAGATATTATGTTTATCTTGAAAATAGCAATACAGCTCACACAATATATCAATATGGTGCTTATGCAGACGATGCAAAATTTAATCATATAGTTTTTACTTGTGATGGTAGTACATGGAATTTTTACATTAATGGTGTCTTAACAAAAACAGATTCCAAATCTAATACAACTGCACCTCTTAGTGCTTCCCATACAGACATGAGAGTAGGAATGGATGCTGGTGGTTCAGAATCATACAGAGCATATGGTATAGTTGATGAATTAAGTTTATGGAATCATGCTTTGACTCAAGCTGAAGTAAATGAGTTATTTGCAGATTCTGTAATAAAAGATGCTACTACGCACTCCAAGTCTGGAAATTTATTAGGTTACTGGCGCAACGATGGCGTATCTACATGGCAAGATAGAAGAGGGTGGAGTTATTTAAACTTTGATGGAATAAATGATGAAGTAGTTACTAACGCTATTACTTCTTTAACTGATGCTACTTATACATTTTGGGCAAAGTCATCAGAAACGGGAGAAAATGGAGGTGTATTTGGAAATGGCGGTCAACATATCGGAGGATTTCATTTTAATTTTAGCAGTAATAGACCATTATTATATATGGGTGGTTCAAGGTATAGATATTGGAACGATACATCGGCTCAAGATGATGGGGCATGGCATTATTTTGCAGTTGTTTTAGATGCTGATGATATATATGGATGTAAATTTTATGTAGATGGAGTTGAACAAACTGTAAACTTTACATCTAATGGAACTGCTACTGCTTATACTGAACCATTACATATAGGATATGATGGTGGTTCTCGAAGTTGTAATATAGATATTGCTCAATTTGCAGTTTATTCTGATTTAAAAAATACTCCTTTTTTACTTAACGAATTTAATCAAGGCATAAACGCAGACCATTCAAGTAATTCTAATTTACTTGCATATTTTAAATTTGATAATGCTACAACAGTAAAAGATTTAAGTGGTAATGGTAATCATGGTACAACAAGTGGTAATCCTACACTAAACACAGGCAACACAGGCAATGTTGCGGGTACACCAGACTCAATCACAATTCGTGAGGGATTAAACTCTAACAAAGATGGATTAGGATTTCCGTTAAAAAATCCAAGTGGCAATGTGTTAAGGTTAAATGGTAGTAGTGAATATGTAAAAGCTAACTTCACAAATACTACTTATTCAGTTTATACAATTTCTTGTTGGATTAAAGCAAACTCTTTATCGAATTGGATAAGAATTATACAAGTTGATAGCAGTAATGAAAGATATTTAGGATTACATGGAGATGGTAAAGTTATAAGCAGTTATTATAGCGGTAGTTGGAGTGCGTTGTACACAACTGCAACATTGTCTACAGATAGATGGTATTATCTAACTTTAGTTGATGATGATACTCAAACAAAAATATATATTGATGATGGTTCTCCAGAGACATTAGCAAATTCAATTCAGATTACTAATCCTTATTTATACATAGGCACACACGAGGGAAATGGTAATTTTTTTGATGGGTTAGTCGATGAAGTAAAATTTTATAATCGTGAATTATCAGCTACCGAAATTCAAAAAAATTATAAGCATGGCAAAGGAAAACATAAAAATGACTAATACATATTTAATATTAACAAAAGCAGTATATGAGGGTAAGCTACCAAACAAACTCAAAACTGCGGATAGATTGTCTTGGAACGAGTACACTTATAAGGATGTTGAAAAGACTGCTACACGATCTGTAGACAAATATGATTATTATCCTTCAAGTGATAATACAAAAGCTGAAATAAAGGCGTATATGGACGATTGTGACGTAGATTATTCATCAGGCGATACCAAGGCAGAGTTATTAGAAAAACTCATGTTAGAGTCTCATTCTGTGCCTAAAAAAGATGAAGAGTATACGTATACAGAGCAAGAAGTAGATACTACTACATTGCAAGACCCAACTTGGCAAGAGTGTGCGTTTAAATTTGGCAAATTAGGTGCTCCAAGATGGAATAGTGACAATACAAAGGTTCTTGTTAAATATGAATTATCTATTGCTGATGGAACTCTAGACCAAGTCAAAGGAGTTAGTGGCATTACTGCTTTATCGCATAGTGAATGTTTAGAGGAAATGAAAAAGGATGAATGGGTTGGGGAATAGAGGCAACTCTTTGGCTGAGTTTGCAGTTACCATGGCTATCATGGCTACTTTGGCTACTACCGCAGCTCCTGCTTTTAGTCGTATCGGTGAGGGAGCTAAAGCTAAACAGACAAAAGCAAATTTAGAAAAGATTACAAAAGCATCTACTATGTGGTATAACCAACAAGTAGAAGTTAATGGTATGGGTAAGTTTCCAAGTCAAGCACATAGAACTAGTAGTGTGGGTGTTTTATTAGATGATAATGATAACAGAAGAATAGAAGTTGAAGAATTATTAGAGGCTCAGTTTGTACCAGTATTTAGTGACACAAGTTTTTTACATTTATTTGACAATGATACAATCAAGAGTCCTTATCAAAATGGTTTATATGCATATGCCATTATTGGTGGGTCAGGCACAGGTAATAGTATCGTATCTCCAATCTTTGTTGTAGTAGATACAGAGAATCCTGAAGATTTTTATAAGTATTACAAGCCATGAATAAAAATGAAAGAATTGTACTTGCAGGGTGGATTTCTTTATTAGTTCTTTTACTAGTAATTATTACTACTTGTAGTGGGTGTAGTGGAAATTGGATTGTTGCAGGAGTAGATATAGCCCCTACTGATTCTATTACAACAGACTTTATGATTATAACAGATCAAGATAGCACAAAGCATTGGTATGTAAGAACTACTACTCAAGGAGGAATACTTATAGGAGACAACTGGTGTCATAGACATGAGCAATGGGAAACAGTAGAGAAAAAGTGAGTGACAAACCAAAGACATATAGGTCATACGGCATGGCAAAAATTGATGATAATTTTTCTATTAGTCTTAACATTAAGTGGCTTGGGCAATTGTGTCTTGGGGTTGTTGGGATTGTGTATGGATACGTACAGATTACGAACAGACTTGCAGAACTTGAACGAAGAATGGAACTTGCTGATAGTCAAATATTAGAACTTGTAAAACAAAATCAAATAGAAGAACAAAAAACAAGAGAAGAAATGGAAGAGCGTATATCTTTCTTTGAAAAAGAATTAAACCTTAACCCTTTTAGTTGGAGAAAAAAGAAAAAATAATGCATCAACCGATACCAAACCATTGCAGTGATTGTGATAAACCAATAAACAATACAGATAATTGGGTCTGTAGTAAATGTAGTCCTCAAGAGGAGGAATAATGGATTTTCTAGCTATATACTCAGAAGCGGGAATGATAGGTGTAGTAGGGGCTATGTTCGTTTTTATGGTTTATTCAATGAATAAAAGAGGAAACGAACAAGCAGACGCTTTAAGAAAGCTAGAGATAGAGAATAAGGGTCAATCTGAAACACTTGAAAACACTGAAGGAATGATAATTAAGCTAATTAATAGATGGAATCAATCAGACGATAAGCTTGATAGAAAATTTGATAATATGACAAAAGAAATAAATGATTTAGACAATCAAGTGTCTGAAATAAAAGGCAGTTTGTCTAGAGTAAATGGGAAACATTAATGGATAGTGTGAAAGTAGCATCAGCAAGTTTAGTGAATTACGGACTTTCTCTTACAGAGATAAGTACGTTATTACAATGTATAGTAGCAATAATGACTATTATTTATTTAGGATATAAAATAGTAAACATAAGGAAACAATAACATGGAATGGATGAATTGGGAAAACTTTGCATATTTAATGATAATTATTCTTGGCGCAGTAGGCACAATGGTTGCTACAAAATATCGCATAGTTGTAAAAGAGTTAAAAGAAGTTGCTCAAAAATATCATGAAGCATCAAAAGATGGTAAAATTACAAAAGCAGAGCAACAAGCAATAGCAAAAGAAAGCATGGACGTTATGATGGCCGTAGTCAAAATGGTATGGAAATTCTAAATGCCACGCTTTGGTAAAAGATCAAAACAAAGATTAAAAGGCGTTGATAGTCGGTTAGTAAACGTTTTAAATGAAGTCGTAAAGTACTTTGATATAACAGTTATAGAAGGGTTGCGAAGTCAAGAAAGACAAAACGAATTAGTAGCGCAAGGCAAGAGTAAAACCAAATTTGGTAAACACGTGCAAGGTAAAGCTGTAGACATTGCTCCATATCCTATTGATTGGAACGCTAGAGACGATTTTCATTATTTAGGTGGATTTGTTTTAGGGGTAGCTTCAAAGATGGGCATTAATGTAAGATGGGGGGGCGATTGGTCGGATTCCAGCCTAAGTAAAAACGCTAGGACAACTAAAGATAATAAATTTGATGACCTAGTTCACTTTGAGATAAAGGAATGAAATATGACCATAAAAGAGCGAGTAGTAGTCTTCCCAGACACGCATTTCCCAAACCACGACGAAAGAGCATTTAAATGTGCTTTAAAAGTTATAAAAGCAGTAAAGCCAAGTGCTTTTTTGTTATTAGGGGATGCAATTGATGGAGAATCAGTTAGTCACTGGCAATGGAGTAAGAAAAAACGTCCTCCCCTTGAATACCAACTTCCTGCAATTAAAAAAGAAATTAAAGAAGGCAATAAAGGCCTTGATAGAATTGACAGAGCCTTGGCTAAAGTTGGGTGTAAAAAGAAACAATTTGCGCAAGGAAACCACGAACTCTGGTTTGACCACTTTGTCCAAGAAAACCCATACCTTGACCATCTTGGCTCAAGACGAGCTTTTAAATTCGATGAACGTGGATATGAATGGCACAAATATGGTGAAGTCTTTAAAGTATTCGGAAGCAAACTACACGCTTACCATGGAGGACACTATATGGGAATTGCCCATGCAAGAACTCACGCCTTACAATTGGGCTGTAACATCATCTATGGACATACACACGACTCTCAAAAATCAACCATCACGCACATCTCAGGAAGCCACATGGCATATTCAATGGGATGCTTAACTGATATGACAAAAGATTATTTAAAAGGAAGACCTACAAACTGGAGTCACAATGTTGGCATTGTAGATATTTTAAATAATGGAAATTTTAACTTAGTAGTTCTTGATATTACTGATGGAGTTACCACATATAATGGAAAAATAATTAGTGCCTAAAGATGTATTAGAAATAAAAGCATTTGAGTCAGGTAATATTTACAATGCTGATGATAGAGATATTCCTGATGATGCAGCAGTATATAGTGAAAACATAGACCCTTATGGGCAATCTGGTTCTTTAATGAGTATTCAAGGGGATACTGCTATTAAAACTGGTGTTGACACTACAAGAATGGCTATAATAAATGACAATGAAACATATAGATTGGTATATGTAGATAAATCAGATTATGATATAAAAAAAATAGATGATCTACATGGCACACCAAGTTCAGCAACTGTTGTTAAAGCAGGAACGTTTGGCACAAGTAGCAGTATATCTGCATTGCAAACAAATAATAAAGAAGTACATATGGGTTTAGGAAAAACAATAGACCCACAATGGACTGGAATTATTCCACATGCTCAATTTGGTGGTTCTGCACCAAGTGGATTGCAATCTGAAACAGCAGAATTAACTGCTCCTAGTCCATTTCCTAATATGCATGCTATTGTTAACGATGCTACAAATACATATGCATATGGAATACAACAAAATGGCAAATATGTTTACAAATTTGATGTATCTACAGGAGTTTTAGCTAAACGTTCAGAGTATTTTTTTAGTGAAACTGAAGCTATATGTTTAGCAAGTGATAATAGTTTATGGGTTGCTGATATTGCAAATAGTAATTTTACAATTATAAAAGTAGACCTTGACAATATGGATGTTATTACAAGCAGAGTAGTAACGGGAACTACAGGCGTTACAGACATAATGGAAGTTGGCAATGTTTTGTGGTTAGCAAGAGGCAATGTAGATTCTGCTACTATTTTATATAGCGTTTCTGTATCAAGTTTAGCTACAAATAGTTCATCAATTGCAGCTACAAATAGAAGTCCTTATGCTGGAACAGATAGTACAGGTACTGCAAATGCAGGAGATTGGTTAAAATATGATGGGTTTAATACAAGTACCCCAGGTCAAAGTCAATTTTGCACAATATCCTATGGCACTCCAAAATTACCATTAGTTCGTTTAACAGGTTCTACAGATTACATTGGAATAGTAACAAGAGTTGTTCCAACAGAAAGTACAAGCAGTTGGGCAAATTGGCATTATGGAGATGTATCTACTGAGCATATTGGTTGGAATGGCGATGCCAGTATTCAAACAAATACTTCAAATGTAAATGCAAAAATTCTTTGGTATTTACTTGTTGTAAAAAATAACATTACAGCGGGTGATAAATTAAGTAGCTTGGCTAATAAAGGAAAAGTTTACGCATTTAGTTATGAATTTCAGAGCGGTTATGCAGATGCGTACCTAACAAAGCAAGATACAAATACAAATTATTTAAATTGGGTAGAAAAAGGGTCTTCTGCAAGTCAATCAAGTTTATATAGATTAGGCAAAGTTGCATATAACCACACTCAAACAACTATTGTTGGAGGGTTAAGAAATCCTATAGGAACTAATCTTGATATAAATGATGCAATATTAGATGAAACTAATAACGCATACAATGTTTTCTCTAGCGCAGGGCAAGTAAGATGGGCATCAGGCCCATCAGGTTCTTTAGCAAAAAAAGCTGAAGGAGAAATAGAATTATCATTTACTGTTAATAATGGCGTTGAAAGCACATTAAATACTACTCATCATCATTTTTACGCTACTTCTTTTGTATATGATGGTTATCAAGAATCTCCATTATCAGCATGGATTCTTAGAGAAAACACAAACAATGGTACTGCTGGTTTAAATGTAAAAATTGATTTATATGCTACAAATATGAGTAAAAGAATAACTCATATAAACGTGTATAGGTCTAGTCCAGGCAATGGAAATGCAACTCAGCCAGTTGGGTTTTTTAGATTAATAAGAACAGTTTCTGTAAAATCAGGATGGCTTATTACAAATTCAAACACAACCAATCCTAATTGGGGAGATTATTATTCAAAAACGATTGTAGATAATGGCGCATCATATTCTTCCTATGAAGCTAGAACAGGTATTTCTGAAGCTTTAACAAATACATTACCTAAATATAGTTTAAGCGCCAAAGTAAATAACTTTTTATATATAACAGGATGCTCACATCCAGATATAGATGATGCAACTAATTATTTGTTTAAATCTAGACCTTTTAATTTTGATCAATACAATATTGCAAGAGATTATTTATTACTACCTAATACTGCTACTGCAATGGAATCATTTAATGGCAGATTGTATGTGTTTTCTACAAATGAAATTTATGTAATAAATCCTGATGGAATGTATATAGAAGATACGCTTAAAGGTGTAGGGTGTAAAAATCAAAATACAGTTATATCTTCAGAAATAGGATTATGTTGGATTGATAAAAATAGCATTTATTACCATGACGGAAGAAACATAAATGATATAGGAGCTAAAATAAAAAAAGCACATCAATTAGATGATGTTAGAAATGATTATAGTGCATTAGATAATTTATGTGAGTTTAATAGTACTAATTATGGTGGCGATATTGTATTAGGTTATGATGGATACAGAAAATCGTTTTGTTTTTTCTATCAATATAAATATGATACTGTAACCACTTTTCAACAAACTGGGTGTTCTTATAGCGGTGCATCTGAATCAGTAAATCATCCAGTAAATTCTAACATAGTTCAAGGACTTT
>Ga0098038_1000150_pt1 | contig 29874 bp, 44 predicted proteins | sample 5B_taG_FD_75051 | JGI IMG/M metagenome (GOLD analysis project Ga0098038, IMG submission 75051) | Marine viral communities from the Subarctic Pacific Ocean - 5B_ETSP_OMZ_AT15132_CsCl metaG | ecosystem: Environmental > Aquatic > Marine > Oceanic | place: Pacific Ocean | collected 2015-01-08 | reverse complement strand
TTTTGGTTTGGCTTCACCTAAAATAAACAATGGTAAAAGTATATTTAACAATTTTAGATGTAAAGTTATCGAATTAAACAGATTAGTTGTAAATGAAAATTTGGAAAAAAATGTATTAAGTTTTTTCGTTGGTCAATGTTTAAAAAATATACCAAAAAATATTTGTGTTATATCTTTTGCCGACAAATCACACGGACACAATGGATATATTTATCAAGCTACAAACTTTTTATATACTGGTTTAAGCGTAAAAGGGGGAAAAATGAAAGACTATATTTTAAACAACCAAAATTTTCATTCGCTGACTGTTACTGAAAAAATGATTACAGAAATTTCTGGGAGTTACAATACTAATATGTCTTTAGATGAAAATTGGAAAAGAATCGGTGGCAAAATTGTTAATTTTGAGCAAAAACATAGATACATCAAGCTTCTTTTTCCAAAAAAAATTAAGCATAAAATTATGCAAGATTTGAAATATAAGCCAATACCATATCCTAAAGGCGATAATAATAGATACGACAGTAGTTACAAACCTATAACACAAACAAAGTTGTTTTAAATGCCACGATGTAAAAATTGCAGAGAAAAATTCGAGCCAAAGCATTTCAATCAAAAGTATTGCTTCAAACCAGAGTGCGTTAAAGCGTGGGTTACGTCTGCAAAGAAAAGTAATTGGAGAAAAGAGAAAAAAAAACTAAAAACAGAATTGGAAACTGTCCAAAGTTTAACCAAAAAAGCTCAAAGATATTTCAATACATACATTCGACTCCGGGATGCGGATCAAAATTGTATTAGCTGTCATAAAAAACTTACTGCAAAATTCGATGCTGGGCATTATTTTAGCTCTGGGGGGCATAAAATACTCACGTTTAATGAGGACAATGTGCATGGTCAATGCGTTCGCTGTAACAGAGACTTACACGGCAATCTATTAGAGTACCAAATAGGAATCGCACAGAGAATTGGAACGGATAAATTATTCCTATTACACGAACAAGCTCATACAATTAGAAAGTTCACTAGGGATGAGTTGCGAGAAATCATTGAGATCTACAAGAAAAAAGCGAATGATTTACAAAAATAATGTGTATATTTGTTATACAATAATCAATTAAATACATATTATGAAGGAATTAAAATCAATAAACATCAAGGGGAAGCAGTACGTTGAGGTCAATGAGCGGTTGCGTTATTTCAGACAGAACTACAAAGACTGGAGTCTGGAATCTGAGGTGATCCAGAAAACAGAGAACTCTGTTACTATTAAAGCATCTATAAAAGATGACAAAGGAAGAGTGCGGGCGAATGGTTTGGCAGAAGAGATCAAAGGAAGTACATTTATCAATAAGACCAGTTACGTTGAGAATTGCGAGACATCTGCATGGGGACGAGCATTGGCTAATCTGGGAATAGGCATAGATGTATCGGTTGCAAGTTTTGATGAGGTTGCAAATGCGATTAATCAGCAGAAGTCAAAGCCAAAGAAAAAACCAAGATTAAGCGAGGAGCGGTTTGAAGAAGCTTTGTTGCTTATATCAGAGAATAAATATACTCATGAAGAGTTAAGGAGCAAATTTGAATTAACTGAAGAACAATTAAAATCAATTACATTATGTTAAAATTTGATCCATTAAGAATAAGATGTTCTGCTATTGGTAACATAATGACCAATGCAAGAAGTAAAACAGAAACCCTAAGTAAGGGTACTAAGAAATACATACAAGAGTTGGCTCTGGAAAACATCTATGGAATCCGGAAAGATTTTACAAGTAAATATACTGACAAAGGTAACTTAGTTGAAAATGAAGGCATCCAGTTAGCGGCTGAATTGATGGACAAGGGGTTTTTGATTAAGAATGAAGAGAGGTACAGAAACGATTATCTCAGCGGCATTCCAGATGTGAACACAGACAGTTGCTTATTGGATATTAAAAGCAGTTTTGATGCGACTACCTACCCATGGTTTGAAAAGGAGATACCAAACAAATCATATTACTATCAGTTACAAGGATATATGGAGCTGACCGGTAAAAAAACTGCATATCTTTGTTATTGTCTGCTCAATACTCCTTTTCACATGGTTGAGGACGAAGTACGGAGAGCTCACTACAATGCATTTTTAATAGATGAGAACGAAGAGCTAAGAGCAGATGTCGAAAAGAAGCACATTGTTGATCACATTCCAAAGATCAAACGGCTTAAAGTATACGAGGTGCATTATGACGAGGAGACCATAAAAAAGATATATAATCGAATAGATGAGTGCAGAGAGTATTACGAGGAGTGCGTAAAAGAAATAAGCGTACCAGAAAATGATATGGCATACATAGATGGATCACAAAACGTAAGACATGAATAAACAAATAATAGAGAGTGATAAACTCACAGAACAACTAAATGTAAGGATAACGAAAGCGGAAAGGGAATTGATGAGGGTAACGATCAAAAAGTTCTACCCCAGCATGAAAACTGGTGCTTTTATTAGAATGATTTTGCACTTGCATTGGAGGAAAATTGCAGAAGGTCTGGATGAGTCGGACAAATTAGATCAACAAATAGTTAAATTTTTAAAAAGTAAATAAATGGAACACAAGGAAAACACCGGAAAGATATTCAAAAACAATTTCAAGGAGAAAGACAGCCAACCAGATTACAAAGGATCTGCTTTAATAGATGGACAGTATAAAGAAATAGCACTCTGGATTAACACGAGTAAAAATAACGTCAAATATTTTAGCGCTGCATTTCAAGATAGCACAAAAGACGTAGAGCAAGGCGGAATAAAAGAAGACCAAAGAATAAAAAAAGCACAAAAAAATGACGATATACCATTTTAGTTTTGTATATTAGCGGAGCTTAAGGTATTTTTTGATTTAGATTATTATCTGAGAGGGCATGTTTAGTAGCGTGCCCTTTTTTATTGCCTTATATTTAGAAAAATACTAATGTTATACAGATAACAAAAAAAATTACTACATTTGATTAGATTCTAAGCAATGGAATGGATTAAAAAAGTGCAAGAAAAGGAAGCCGAATTCTTAAAAATCATATATAAAAAGGGCGAGTATTTTTATGCTAAGGATATTGTGCAAGAGTTCTACATCAAGCTAATGAAGTATGCAACGGAGGACAAAGTATTCAAAAACGGAGAGCTAAATATGGGTTATTTGTATTATGTACTTAAAAATATCTTTGTCAATTACCAAAATGAAAAGAATAAGATCCAGAAAGTAAACATGGATGAGGTGCAGTTGGCTGTTAATTATGATTATTATGAAGGTGATACAAGCAGAGAATTTGAATTACAGATAAAAGAGCATATTAGCTCATGGAGTTATTTCGACAGAGAGCTGTTCAAATTATACACTGGTATATGTGATGAGTACAGAACAGAAAGCATAAGCATGCGCAGTATTGCAGATGGCACTAAGATCAGCACAAGAACTATCTTTTATACCCTCAAAAGATGTAAGGACAAATTACGAACGGAGCTTGGGGATGAGTATGCTGATTATATAAATAAACAAAAGAAAAAGCAAATCAAATAAAATGGCAGAGAAAAAAACAAGGAAAAAAAGAACACCTAAAAAATCGGTGAATGAAGGAATAGGTGACAAGGTCGAAAAGGTATTGAAGAAAACTGGAGTTGACAAGGTTGCAAAATTTGTCATGGGCGAAGACTGCGGATGCGATCAGCGTAAAGAAAAGCTCAATGAGATGTTTGCAAGATTCACAGAGCCAGAATGTTTAACGGAAGACGAACACAAGTGGCTAGAAAATTGGTATAGCGAACAGCGTAATGTCATGAAACAATCAGAGCAGAATGAATTTATAGCTATCTACAAGAGAGTATTCAGAGTACGTGGCAAAGTTAGCACTCACTGTCCCAGCTGCATGCGTGATTATTTGAGTAAAATGAAACGGTTGTTTGAAACATACCAAGATTAATGATCACAATAACTGGACACCCAATAAGGCACAAAAAAAGGATCAAAGAAATAGAACAAAGATTTCTGGATTCTGGTGTCGATGTCGAAGTTATTTACAAGAATATAAACCACATAAGTATAAAGAATGAAGACGGAAAAAATCAAGATCAGCAAAATAAAAGCTAATCCGGAAAATCCCAGAGTAATAAAGGACGATAAATTTAAGAAGCTGGTGCAGTCAATTAAGGACTTCCCAGAGATGCTGGACATACGTCCTATTGTAGTAGACAAAAACAATATGGTCTTAGGCGGAAACATGAGATTAAGGGCATGTCAAAAAGCTGGATTGACAGAGGTCGCTATAATTAAAGCAGATCAATTAACAGAGGAACAACAGAGAGAGTTCGTTATAAAGGACAATGTAGGCTTTGGAGAATGGGACTGGGATGCTTTAGCGAATAGCTTTGATGCTAATGAGCTTGAGAACTGGGGACTAGAAGTGCCGGGTATATTGGACAAGGATGAAGAGATCACACCGCAAATCGAATTTAGCGAGCAATTAAACGAAGCTAACAATTACGTGGTTTTATTTTTTGATAATGATATTGACTGGTTACAAGCTCAAACTCACTTTGAATTGAAGTCAGTACACTCTAAAAGAGCAAACGGCAAGGCATGGAGCAAAGGAATTGGCAGAGTTGTTAATGGTAGTAAATATTTTAATTCGATAAAATGAAGTCAAAAGTAAGGGAAAGAATCATGATCACTTTAGATCAATTAAATGACATTGAGATTGATATTCTCAACCGAAGACATATAGAAAGATATGCAATGATTCGACAATGGTGTTACGGCAAGGTGCTTGATATTAGCTCTGGATGTGGTTATGGAACAAATTTGATAGGTAGAAACCCAGATGTGGAATATATTAAGGGTGTTGATATTAATAAAGAAGCAATAAATTGGGCAAAAAAATATTTTGAAAATCACAAATGCCAGTTTGAACAAAATAGCATAGAAAAATTTAATGAAATTTATAACGTATTGGTGTGTATTGAAACAGTTGAACATTTAAAAAACCCAAAAATAATAAATGATCTTTGCGAAAGATGTAATATTCAAACCATTTTTATAAGTTACCCCAGTAAAAAAACAACTCATTATAATAAATTTCATTATAACGATTTCAATGATAGCGATATAATCAAAATATTTAGCAATTATTCTCTAAAAGATTCTATTGATCTGCATCGAGAGGTACGCATACTTAAACTTATTAGAAATGTATAAAATTTATTGTGCTTCATATAAAAGAGCTAACATATGTAAAACGCATAAATATCTTAAAGACATTACATACGTAGTCATGGAGCAAGAGGCGGAAAAATATAAAAAAATTCATGATCAGATTTGGGTAATACCTAACGAAGTGCAAGGAAATTTGGCAAGAGTTTGGAATTATATTTTAGATAATTCTCCAGAAAAAAACATAGTAACGATAGACGATGATATAAAATATTTTGGCAGATGGAATGGTAACAAGTCTGTACGATTAAATGAGCAAGAAGTATATAACATGATTCAGGAAGGCATGCAACTTGCACAAGATTTAAACGTTGTCTACTGGGGACTAAATTGTTTAGCCGACAAAGGGGCATACAGAGAATACACACCTTTTGGAACATGTCAATACATTGGCGGACCATTTCAAGCTCATATAAATAACGACTTAAGATATGACGAGCAAATATATTTAAAGGAAGACTATGACATGACGTTACAAGTGTTAAATGCATACAGAAAAAATATCCGAATGAACATGTACCATTACGTATGTGAACAAGCTACAATAATTGGGGGCTGTGCTGACTATCGAAATGTCGCAAAAGAAATAGAGCAAAATAAAAAACTGCAAAAAAAATGGGGCAGTAAAATTGTGAGGTTTGATAAAAGCAATAAAAGTTCCGGTAAAGAAAAAAGCTTTGACATCAACCCAATTATCAACGTACCAATAAAAGGAGTTTAAAATGGCAAGTAAAGATAATTTAATACCCTTTGAAAAGGGAAAGAGCGGTAACCCAAAAGGCAGACCAGTAGGCAGTAAAAACAGAAGCACTATTGCTAAGAAATGGCTAGAGATCGAACAGAAGCTAAAGAACCCTTTAACGAATGAAGTTGAAAAGATGAGCCAAGAGGACTTAATGACATTGGCATTAATCAAAAAGGCTAGAGAGGGAGATACGCAAGCATACCAAAAATTGCTTGATTCAGCATACGGACAACCTCTCCAACAGATTGAGCAAACAAATATAGAGCAACCACTATTTCCAGATGTTAAAGAGGACAACGGCGATAAATAAAATACTGGCTCTAAAAAAGAGAATCAAAATTATTCAAGGCGGTACATCTGCCGGAAAGACATTTGGCATTCTGCCTATATTGATCAACAAGGCTTGTTTACTTCCCGGTCTGGAGATTTCAGTTGTAGCAGAGAGTCATCCGCATTTAAGAAGGGGAGCCCTAAAAGACTTCCTAAAAATCATGAAGACCACCAACCGATTTATGGATGACCGCTTTAATAAAAGCAGATCGCAGTACACATTCGCTAATGGCAGCTTTATCGAATTTTTTAGTGCCGATGACTCCAGCAAATTGAGAGGGGCGAGAAGGGACATTTTGTATATCAACGAGTGCAACAATATTACTTTTGATTCTTATAATGAGCTTTCAATAAGAACAAAGAAAGAGGTTTACCTTGACTACAACCCAAGCAACGAATTCTGGGTGCATACCGAACTAAAAAATGATCCGGATGCTGATTTCATTATTTTGACCTACAAAGACAATGAAGGACTTGACGATGGTATCGTCCAACAGATTGAAAAGAATCGCTTAAAAGGAAAGACAAGTACCTATTGGGCGAACTGGTGGCGTGTTTATGGCGAAGGGCATATAGGTCAATTACAAGGAGCGGTTTTTACTAACTATAAGATCATTGATAAAATACCGAGTGAAGCAAGATTGATTGGCATTGGTCTGGATTTCGGTTATAGTGCTGACCCTACGGCAATAATAGAGATTTACAAATACAATGATCAAAGGATATTAAATGAATTGGCATACCAAACTAAAATGGTCAACAGTGATATTGCTAAAATCCTACCTACTGGCATTCCTATATTTGCAGATAGTGCTGAGCCAAAAAGTATTGAAGAGATCAGAAGAGGAAAAAATGGTGTATTGATTAAGGGAGCGGCAAAAGGAAAGGACAGTATTAGTTATGGCATAGACGTTATGCAGAGGCAAGATTATCTGGTAACGAAAGACAGCACTAATTTAATTAAGGAGCTTAGATCCTATTGCTGGGACTCGGATAAAAGCGGAAAAAAACTAAACAAACCTATTGGAGAGTACAATCATGCGTTGGATGCGATCCGGTACCATGAGATTGAAACGCTTGGCTTAAATAAAAGCTACGGCAAATATTCTATAATATAGGTTACTACATAATTATTATTTAAAGGTTATATAAACAAGATGAACATAGATTTATTACTTCCTACTTCGCTAAGTGAGATTCCATTAAGCAGATACCAAGAGTTTATTGAGATGAAAGAAGCATCAAACGATGACGAATTTATTGCTCAAAAAATGATCCAAATATTTTGCGGCATTAAATTATCAGAAACTAGAAAAATTAAAATGAAGGATTTGAATGATTTAATTGTGCATTTTACTAGAGTGTTTAATGAAAAACCCAAGTTAATCAGACAATTCAAAATCAAAAACATTCAGTTCGGCTTCATACCCAAACTAGATGAGATTACTTTTGGTGAATACGTAGACCTTGAAAACCATCTGCAGAACTGGAAAAATTATCACAAGGCTATGGCGGTCATGTACCGACCTATCACCGACAAGAATGGGTACAATTATTCGATTAGAGATTATGAGCCAAATGAGGACATGCAAGATTTAATGAAGTTTGCACCATTAGATGTAGCGATCAGCAGTTCTCTTTTTTTTTTGACTTTAGGCAACGAATTACTCAGTCTTACAATCAACTATTTACAGAAAGAATTGAAGACGATGATAAGTTCCAGCAATATAGCGAACGCCAAAATTTCACCAAGCAATGGGGATGGTACAATAGCTTCTATGCACTTGCTTCAGGAGATATTACCAAGTTTGACGAAATTGCAAAATACAGACTTACTAAATGTCTCACCTATCTCACCTTTGAAAAACAAAAAAACCAAATTGAAGCAAACGAAATTAAACAACAAATGAGACGATGAATTATTTTGATATTATAGATAAATTAAAAGCACATTTTGAAGCGGATCCAATAGTAAATACCGTTACGCAAGGCGATATCTTTGACGTTGATCTGGACAAGCAGACTATTTTCCCACTAGTGCACCTCATTGTAAATAACGTAACATTTGAGGAAAACGTCATACGTTTTAACATATCAATCTTAGCAATGGATATTACTGACATATCAAAAAAAGAAAGTGCTAACAAGTTCGATGGGAACGATAACGAGTTATGGGTACTTAATACACAGTTATTAGTGCTTAACAGATGTTATGAGCTGTTACGAAGAGGCACATTGTATTCAGATAAATTTCAAATAGATGGTAACCCCAGCTGTGAGCCATTTACAGAAAGGTTTGAAAACAAGCTCGGGGGGTTTACGATGAGCTGTGATGTATTAATCGGCAATGACATGACTATCTGCTAATGGATCAAATGGACAGCATACAAGATGTATTAAATGACTTCAAAAATAATGTCATTAACGAGGCTAAAAAAAACTTAGGTAAAAAAAACACGTCTGGTACTTTGCAGAATAGCATACGAGCTAAGGTTAAGGAATCCAAAAACAGCATTGAGATCAACTTTGAAATGGCTAATTACGGAATATTTCAAGACAGAGGTGTTAAGGGAGTTGAAAGCGGAAAGAGTCTAAGTGGTTACAGATATACTCGAAGAGGTGGTGCCGGTAGCTTAAAGGGTATGCCGCCACCCTCAGCATTCGACAAGTGGGTTGTACAAAAAGGTGGATTCAGCTCTCAAATCAGAGGTAAAAAAGGAAGGTTTATAAAAAGAAAGACTTTGACATTTTTAATAGCAAGAAGCGTATTCAAGGATGGAATTAAACCAAGTATGTTTTTCACTAAGCCGTTTGAAAAGCATTTTAAAAGATTACCACCAGAACTGCTCGAAAAATTCGGTCTGGATCTGGCAAATCTATATAGTCAAATAACCGATAACAGTTTTAAAGAATTTAACAAATGAATTTAGCAAGATCGCCATACATAGTCGAAATTTCAGTTGCAACACAAACGGCTAGCAAAGTAAAGTTGTATTTATGGACAACTGGAAGCCAACCAGCTAGCCCTCAATATACGTTAGACAAGCTTATACCAGCATCCAACAATGTCAAGACGTATTACAATATATCACCTTACGTTCGCGAATATTTTACAATGGGGGGATATGACTATGACACCGCAAATTTCTTTGACACAGCAACAAGCACAAACTATGTCGTTAATTATCACATAGAAAAATTCAAAACAATCGGGGGAGTGGAGTCATCTGCTGGTACGGAAACTGGTCAATTCATGAATGGATATTCAAAATACACAGAAGGATTTAATGCGACCACCTCAGACGTTCTTTTAGAAGAGGGAACATATCTGTACCATTATGATAGTTCATTCAGCACAACGCAAAGAAATGCACTTGCTGGAAGTTTTGATGCTGAACTTGCTGTTGGAGAAAAAATTAAGTACACCAATTTAAGAACTGGATCAACGCAAATTTACACCATTAGTGCTGCTGGAGTTAAAGTATTTGGCAGAGTGTATACCGGCAATCTTGCAGATGGGAATAAAGTCGAAATGATCAATACAAGTGCGGCGGTTGTTTGGACAGCTACATTCAAACCAGTATGCGAGCCAAAATACAGTCCTATTGTTTTAGATTTTGTAAACAAACATGGCAGTTGGTCACGAATGTTTTTCATGAAGGTAAATAAAAGAACAACAGCGATAAAAAGTAAAGAATTCAAATTCAACCCTCAAACCCTGCCATACAGTCCAACTAGCGATGGCGGACAGATCAAGCAATTCAATAAGACTGGTAACGAATCAATTACTTTAAACAGTGGATTTGTAAACGATGGATATGCTGAATACATTGAGCAGCTAATGTTAAGCGAACATGTCACTATTTTAGATTATGACACTAACCAAAATGCCTTTCCAGCTAAGGTTAAAACATCGTCTTTAAAAAAGCAAACTGGATTGAATGACGGCACGATGAATTACACACTTGACTTTGATTTTGCCTTTGATCTTATAAACAACGTAACATAATGAGGGGAGTTTCTGTTTACATAGAGGGTGTCAAATTAGATTTATTTAAAGATGAGCAAATACATGTTACATCAATTCAACAGAACGTTCAGGATCTTGCTGCCGTTTTTGCTGACTTTAGTCAATCGTTTACCGTTCCGGCTACACCAAACAATAATAAAGTATTTGAGCATTTTTATCAGAATGACATAACACCAACTATAGACCAAAATATACGGAGAGCGGCTTTCATTGAGATTGATTTAACTACATTTAGACGAGGTAAAATAAGCCTTGAAAAAACGGAAGTGCAAAACAATGAGCCATATTCTTATCAAATCACATTCTATGGAGATGTAGCAAGTTTAAAAGATACGTTTGGCGAATCCAAGCTTGTAGATATAACAACCTTAAATACAACAGATTTTAATTATTCCAGTTCTACGGTTAGCCAAAGAATAACAGACGATGCAACAGAGTACCCAATTCGCTTTCCTTTAATAGTTGGCAGAAACGTAACCTATGGTGATGGTGCAAGTACAGATATAAGTCACACCGGTAGTGGCTCAATAGCATACACAGAGTTGTTCCCAGCAATAGCAGTGTATCAAATATTCAATGCAATTCAAAGTCATTACAGCATTACGTTCAATGGTTTGTTTTTAAACAATGACAGATTCAGAAGGGCATTTTTGTATTGCCAAAATTCAGAAGCATTTTTGTACACAACAGCTTCGCAAATAGCACAACAAGAAAATTTAGTAACTGGAGCAAACAACACAAATCCAGTAGCAGAAGCAAGTCACTTTTTTGATCAAGCAAATCACACGTTAACAATAAGCAACACAGAGCCAACTGTGATGTTTCCAAGCTTAACTCCAAGTGGTGGCACAATATCTAATGCAAGGCATAGCATTCAGTTTGCAGTTAGTAATGTTAGTAATGCAACGATAGGATATTATATTGATGTTTATTTAAATGGTGAATTATCGCAAAGCTTTTTTCGTGAAGGAAATAGTAATATACAAATAGTTAATGTCAGTAATGACTCAATACTTAGCAATCAATATTCGTTTTATGTCAGAGCGTTAAATGCACTTACATTTAATTTTGAGGTTAAATATTTACAAGCAGCAGTATACGTTTCAACTGGAGCTACACTTGTTGCTAACACATATACAAGTAGCAGTACGTTTTCAACTACGGCAACTTTTAGTGTATTAAACTATCTGCCAGATATAAAAGTAGTTGACTTTTTTAAAGGTATTCTACAGATGTTTAATTTAACGTGCTACGGCACTTCTAAAGACGTTTATCAAATTGAGCCATTGGATGATTGGTATCAAAAAGGAGCTATTGTAGACATCACAGAATTTACAGACATAAAAAGCATCAACCTTGATCGAGTTAAATTATTTAAAAATATTAGTTTTAATTATCAGGAAAGTGAATGTGCAACAAACGAAGCATTTAGAGAGCTATCAAATGGTCGTAATTATGGTAATGTCAGTAATAAATTTGATTACGATGGGGGCGAATATAAAATAGATTTGCCGTTTGAAAACATGATGATGCACAAGTTTACCGATACTGATTTGCAAGTTGGTAAAAGATTAAATACCGACATTCAAACATACATAGCCAAACCATTGATCATGTATGCCTACGATACCACAAGCGCACAATGGAGATTAAACGAGGGTGGCAGTGTAACTAATATGAATACATATATACCTTTCGGACAAGATCTGCGTTTAGGCACTACGGATTTTACATTAAACTTTAATGCTGATAATAGCACATTTTTATTGGAGCCAATACCAAATACTTTATACGCAATTTATTACGCCCAATATTTAAGTAATTTATACAACCTTAAAAACAGAAGAACTAATGTCAAGACGAATCTGCCTATAAGCTTATTAACCGGTCTTGAATTAAATGACAGAGTGATTATAAGAGACAAGCGTTACATGATTGACAGCATGAAGTCCAACTTAAATACTGGCGATGTTGATCTGGTGCTTATCAATGATTTCAGAGAGCTTATTGCAGATGGTGGCATAGTACCAGAGGTAATAGTCCCGGATAATAGTGCACAATGTTTAAACATAGATATATTGTTCCCAAACAATGCAGTTAGTGCTACGGTAACAACAACGACTGCTGGAGTTACTATCACACCTAGTACTTTTACTGCAGAAGGAAGGACAAGAGTCTGCCTACCAGTCAATGGAGCTACTGATTTAATTGTTACAGAAGACGGAACAGATGATATAACAGATGAGAATGCTGGCAGTATTGCAACAAAACAATTAAGAACAGAAGGAGGCGGAGCTACGGTTATTATTTTAGTCGTAACATACACATTCAGTAATGGAACAACTGCGGCCAATCAAATATTCATACAACAAGATGCTTAAACATATAATAGATTTACTACAATTAGATGACTTCTACGAAGGTAGTCATGACGTACAAATAGCAAAGGGATTATACAATTATGAGAAAGGAATAAAAGGAATTTACAAGCAAAAAAAACGCATGTCAATACTAAAAAAAACAAATTCAGAACACCTCAAAAACTATAAACAATGGCAGAAATTAAACAAGTAGCTACCTTAGAAGCAAAAACAAAAGGAGTTGATGAGGCAGCAAAACAATTTGAAACGCTGTCAAATGGTGTTAAAAAAACAGCAGATAGTGCTCAAAATTTAGATGCTAAATTTGAGGATGTGTTTCAGGGCGTTGAGCCGTTGACTACTAGATTAGGCGAAGCAGAGGACAGAATGTATGAACTTGCTCTTGCTGGAGATACAACGTCTCAAGAGTACCAAGATCTTTTAAATAAAGTTGCTCAATATCGAAAGGTACAAATTGAAACCGACAGAGTAGTTGATCAAGCCGCACAAACATTTAGTCAAAAGTTAGGTACAGCAATCGGGGGTGTTACAAGTGGGTTTGCAGTTGTTCAAGGGTCAATGGCATTAGTCGGCGGTGAATCCGAAGCACTCGAAAAATCATTACTCAAAGTTCAATCAGCTTTAGCCATTCAACAAGGAGTTGCTGGCGTTTTAGAATATAGCCGGAGCGCTGGTCTAGCAACAAAAGCTACAAAGCTCTGGAATCTGGCTTTAAAAAACAATCCTATTGGGCTGGTTATTGCTGGAGTGGTTGCCTTAATCGCCGTTGTTGGTACGTTAGCTGCTGCATTCAATTCCAGTGCAGATGCAAGGAAAGAAGACTACGAAGCTCAGCTCAATCAAATAGATGCGACTAAAAAACAAATTGAAGACAGAAAAAATCAATTAAAACTCGAAGGCCGGTATGCTGAAAATCGCATTAAAGAATTGCAGCTTGACAGAGATTTGGCAACAAGTAAAGAAGAGATTGCTGCTATTGATAAAAAAATTGTAGCAGAACGAATAGCTGGTTTTGAAAGGGAACGAGAAGCTGTCAGAAGTAACCAGGAAACAGCAATTCAAGATGCCTTAAAGCAACAAAAAAGGATGCAAAAGCAATTTGAAGATGAGCTTGATAAAACATTTTTTAAATCTAAAGAAAGAATTGCAGCAGCAAAAAAAGAATTTCAAATATCAGTACAATTTACAAACAAATTACAAAAGCAATTACAAGAGGATAATTTTCAAGGCATAGTAGAAATAAACACAAGGCAAAAAGAATTTGAGCAAAACTTGCAGAAAGAATCTATTGAAGAGGAAGCTCAAACCAATCAAGAAAAGCTAGACAATTACAAAGACTATTTACGAGGCAGATTAAACGCTGCAAGAAGAATTGAAGACCTTGAAAATGAATTAATGGACGAGGGTCTGGAAAAAGAACTTGAGATCAATCGTGATACATTCAGAAGACAACGAGAGGATACAAAAGCACAAGGTAAACAAAAACAAAAAATAATAGATTTACTTAATGAGCTTGAACTTAAAAAAGAAAAAGAAATACGAGAAAAATTTGACGTATTTAAATTAGAATCATTTGATGGCGAAATTGCACAACTTAAACTTCAATCAGTAAAAGAAATTGAAATAAAAAAACTGACCAATGAAGAAATAGAAAAGCAAATGTCAGAAAGTGCAGCACGTCAAAAAGTGATTGACGATAAATCGTCTACTGATAAAAGAGCCAATGCTATTGCAGTGGCTGATGCTAACTTAACCATTGCTCACGATTCATTAGGTGCTATTGGGGAACTTGCTAACGCATTTGCTAAGGACGATGAAAAGAACGCTAAGAAAGCATTTAACATTAACAAAGCAGTAGGTATCGCACAAGCAGTAGTTAGCACGGCACAAGGGATCATGGCACAATTAGCAGTACCACAAGATGCGCTCACCGGTGCTAACTTTATAAAAGCTGGTATTGTAGCAGCAACTGGTGCAGCACAAATAGCAACTATTTCCAAAAGCAAATTTCAAGGTGGCGGAGGTGACACACCGAGCTTAGATACAAGCGGAGGAGATGCTCAAGCACCCAGTTTTAACGTTGTCGGAGATTCGGGCGTAAATCAACTCGCTCAACTCCAACAACAACCAGTACAAGCTTTTGTAGTGAGTGGCGAAGTTACGACCAGTCAAGCATTAGACAGAAATAGAGTTGAAAATGCAACACTTTAAAAATATAAAGGTTAAATAATTATGAGAATAGTTGAATTGATCATTGACGAGACAGATGAGAATAGCGGCATTGAAGCCGTTAGCTTAGTAGAACAACCAGCCATAGAAGAGAACTTCATCGCATTAAACAAGCATGAGGTACAAATGGCGGAAGTGGACAAGGAAAAACGTATACTTATGGGGGCGGCGCTAATACCCAACAAACAGATCTACAGAAAGAACGATAAAACCAATGACGAGTACTACATATACTTTAGCAAGGACACAGTCAGGAAAGCGAGCGAATTATTCTTTAAAAGGTCAAACCACCAAAACGCTACCTATGAGCATAAACAACCTATAAAGGGTACAACCATAGTTGAGTCCTGGATTATTGAAGGAGAGAAAGACAAATCGAGACATTACGGACTTGATTTACCAGTCGGCACATGGATGGTTTCAATGAAAATAGATGACGAGGAGTTATACAAGAAAGCTAAGAGCGGAGAGGTAAAAGGCTTTTCAATCGAAGGTTACTTCGCTGACAAGTATGAAATGAGCAGAGAGCAGAGCTTAAAGGACTTACAAAAAGAAATGCTTTTGGATGAGTTAAAAGAGTTGTTAAGCAAAGAAGAATTGGAAAGTTATAGCGATTATCCGGATAGCGTAAAGAACAATGCTAAGAGAGGTATTGAACTAAATGAAGCAGTAGGTAACAAATGTGCAACTCAGGTCGGGAAAGTGAGAGCTCGTCAATTAGCAGCTGGAGAGCCAGTTAGTGAGAGTACTATCAAGCGCATGTTTTCCTATTTAAGTCGGGCAGAAACTTATTACGATGCTGGAGACAAAGAAAGTTGCGGATATATAAGCTATCTGCTATGGGGTGGCAAATCTGCTAAGTCATGGGCTGAATCTAAACTCAAGCAAATAGAAAGAGAGGACTTGGCAAGCATGGTTATTGATTCTAATTTCGCTATAATAGATGACAGATTGGCTTACTCATCTAAGACAATGGCTATGAAGGCAGCAAAAGATGTCGGGGTCAAAGGAGTTCACGAACACGAATACGAGGGCAAGACATGGTACATGATTGGCGAAACTCATGATCTCGATTTATATGGGGGTTGCCCGAAAGGATATGAAAAAAAGAATGGCAAATGCGTTAAAAAAAAAAGTAAATATGCAGAGGTCGGACCAAGAGGCGGAGTAAAAAGAAGCAAGAAAGCACCAAAGAGCGATACCCCGAATAAAAACCCTAAAGGGAAAGGATCAGCTAAAGGAGATGCTGGTACAAGCAGAGGGGCTAAAGTAAGTAAGGCAGATGAGCAAAGTCTACAAAAAAAAAGTGATGAGTTCAATGAAAAATACAAGAAAAAACTTGGCTATGGAGCTAATATTGGTGCATTAAAAAGCGTATTCCAGAGGGGACTCGGAGCATATAACACAAGCCATAGTCCGAATGTAACCAGTGCGAAACAATGGGGAATGGCAAGAGTAAATGCGTTTCTTTATTTGATTAAAAATGGCAGACCTCAAAATGCAAAATATACTACTGATTACGATTTACTCCCAGCTAAACACCCAAAAAGTCCAAAGAAATGAGAAAAAAAAGAACTAAAGAAACAAAAGGAAAATCGAGCCCACAAGGTGGCAAACGTGGGTGTCTATGCAAGGATAACACATACTCGTCAAAGTGCTGCGATGGGACTCTTAGAGCACAAGGAATAGGAAAAATTTAAACGAATTTGTAACACGTTAAAAAAGCAGCGGTTATATAATTAAGCAAAACAATATATACATGGAAAATTCAATTTTAAATAAAGTGCGTGAGCTTTTAGGTATGGACGTAAACCTTGAACAACGCAAATTAGATGACAGCACAACAACTGTTGAAGCTGAGTCTTTTGAGAAAGGCAGCGAAATCATGATCGTAACAGAAGACGAGCAAAAAATTGCACTACCAGTTGGGGAGTATAAAATGCAATCCGGAGAAATCCTTGTTGTAAAAGAGGAAGGCGTCATTGATGAGATCAAAGCAGAAGAGAAAGAAGAAGAGGAAACAATCGAAGAGGACTCAAAAAAGGAAGAGGACTACAAAGAAGAAGAAGAGGTCGAAGCATCCACAGAGGAAGTTAAGCCAGTTAAAAAGACTGTTGAATCAATAGTAAAAGAAACTTTCTTTACTGAAATGGAGGCATTAAAAAAAGAGAATGAAGAGCTTAAGGCAGAAATAGAATTGCTCTCAAAAGAAGAAATTAAAAAAGAAGAGGTTACAGAGGAAGTTGTACTATCTGAAGAGGTCAAGACTGAGCCAGTTGAAGCGGCTGCAGATCCAATTACTCACAACCCCGAAAACAAGAAAACAATCGAGCATATCCAATACTCACCAAATAGAACTAAGTCTACATTGGACAGAGTAATGGAAAAACTCAGCAAATAATTATTAATAAATAAAAAACAAACACAATGGCAGTATCATTGACATCAACTTATGCTGGAGAGTTTAGCGGTAAATATATTAGCGCAGCTTTACTTTCTGGATCAACATTGGAAAACGGACTTATTACCGTTATGCCAAACGTAAAGTACAAAGCAGTACTTCAAACCGGAGCTTTAGGAGACATCGTTGCAAACGCAACATGTGATTACACAGCTTCTGGAACATTAACTCTTGCTGAAAAAATCATTCAGCCAGAAGAATTCCAAGTGAACTATGACATGTGCAAGAAAGATCTTGTCAATTCATGGGAAGCAGAGCAAATGGGCTTTTCTGCATTCGATAAATTAGCACCTTCATTATCTGATTTCGTTATTGGGTACACTGCTGCTAAGGTCGCTGCAAAAATGGAAACTAATATTTGGAGCGGTCAAACAGCGAACGCTGGCGAATTCGACGGCTTTTATTATTTGGCTACTGCTGGTGGATCAGGTTGCGTTGCTGTAACTGGAACATCTGTAACGGCAGCGAATGTCATTGACGAGATGGGCAAGGTAGCCGATGCTATACCGGCTAGCGTTTACGGAAAAGAGGACGTATTTATTTACGTTGCTCCTAACGTAGCAAGAGCTTACATTCGTGCATTAGGCGGATTCGGAGCAAATGGCTTAGGTGCAAATGGTGTTAACAATCAAGGCACAACTTGGTTTACAAATGGAGCATTGTCTTTTGACGGAATTCCAGTAGTTGTTGCTCAAGGCTTACCAGCTTCTTCAATGATGGCAGCACAAAAGTCAAACCTTTTCTTTGGAACTGGATTGATCAACGACCACAATGAGGTACGAGTACTAGACATGGCCGAGCTTGACGGATCGCAAAATGTGCGTGTAATCATGAGGTTTACAGCTCAAGTTCAAATGGGAATTAACTCTGACGTAGTTATCTACGCTTAGAATATACTAACTTGAATATTTAAAGGGTGGGTAAAATTGCCTACCCTTTTTTATTCACAATACTTAAAAACAAATGAGTTGTGATATTACAAACGGTAGAGTTGAAGAGTGCAAAGATTCGGTTTCTGGATTGAAAGCCATTTACTTTGCAAACTTCGATGACCTCGACACAGACAACATCACTTACGATGCAACAAATACAGATACAGTTGATGCTTGGGCACCAGCTGCAATTTTATCTTTGTTTAAATACGAATTAAAATCGAACGAGAATAGCTTTACAACGGCTGTTCAAACGTCACGAGATAACGGAACTACGTTCTTTGAGCAGACTTTGGCTATTTCTTTAAAGAAACAAGATCAAGCAATGCACAAAAACATTAAACTTCTTGCTTACGGAAGACCAAGAATTATTGTACGCACTATGACTGACCAATTTTTCCTTATGGGATTGGCTCAAGGTTGCGATACAACTGCTGGAGAAATTTCTAGCGGTGCTGCTCTTGGAGACTTTAACGGCTACAAGCTCACATTTGTAGCGAGCGAAGTTTTACCGGCGAACTTCATTGATGTATCTACAGAAGCAGCTTTAAAAACTGCTTTCGCTACTGGAGCTGGCGAAGATGCATCAGTCGTAACGGCTTAGCGTTTCATTCCTTTCATAATAAAAGGGCACTTTTCGGAGTGCCTTTTTTTGTTTATATACTAATCAAAGCATTTGTTTAGATTTCAAGCATTTTAGTTTAATGGCATTTCTCATGTTTTTAATATGTTCGTATATTAGCGAAGTATAAAGTTCAGCTAATCGAAGCTATGGAGATAATAGACGGCTTGTGAGTTTGGATTTTTATTGTTATGCAAAAAGGAACAAAGCGAAAAAAATTAGGTTATATATACAAATGATACTATTACAACAAATAGGGACAGAGCAGACTATCCGGTTTATACCAAGAACAGAAAGCTACGATGGTTTATTCATTACTGACGATCAGACCAATACGGAGGTGCAAGTGGCTATTGCAAGTACTGTACAAGGAGATTATTACGATACGATCAACGCTACGTTTACCTTAGTACAGAATCATTTTTACAATTTAGAAATAAGGAATGGCACCACGGTTGTTTATAAAGACAAGATATTTTGCACTAATCAAAGTGCAGACTCTTATTCGATTAACAACGGTAAATTTACAAGCCAGTCATCAGACAATGAATTTATAGTTTTATGAGTAAAGACGTACACATATTAGAATTAGCAGCTTACGAGGCACCAGTAATTACGGAGAGCAAGAAAGACGATTACGTTTCCTTTGGAGAGGACAATAACTATTATCAATTTTTGATTGACTGTTATACCAATAGCACCACTCAAAATGCAATAGTAAATAATACATGTCGGTTGGTATATGGCAAAGGACTAACGGCAAGTAATGCATCGCAGAAGCCAAACGAATACGCTTCAATGGTTTCCATGTTCAGCAAGGAAGACGTCCGGAACATGATCAATGATTTAAAATTATTAGGTCAATGTGCTATGCAAGTCATTTATTCTAAGGATCGTAAAAAGGTCGCTCAAGTTCATCACATGCCAGTTCAACTTCTTAGAGCTCAAAAGTGCAATGCAGATGGGAAAGTTGAAGCGTATTACTATTCGGATAATTGGTCTGATATTAAGAATTACCCACCTCAGCTAATACCAGCATTTGGAAAATCAAAAGAGGCTATTGAAATCTATTTTATAAAGCCGTATTCTGTTGGCTTAAAATATTACGCATTACCCGATTACGTTGGAGCATTACCTTATTGTACTTTAGAGGAAAGCATTAGCGAGTATTTAATCAATGAAGTAAACAACGGCTTTAGCTCTCGATCAGTAGTAAACTTTAATAACGGAGCACCAAGCGAGGAACAGCAAAGATTGATTAAGAATAAGATCATGCAGTCGCTTACTGGTACACAAGGCGAAAAGGTTATTGTCTCTTTTAATAGTAACGCAGAAAGCAAGACCACTGTTGATGCTATGCCGGTGAATGATGCACCAGATTTGTACTCAACTTTATCCGAAGAGTGCTTAAGAAAAATCATGCTCGGACACAATGTTACTTCGCCTTTATTATTTGGCATCGCATCCAGTAATGGCTTTTCAAGTAACGCAGACGAGTTAAAAAATAGTTACATTCTTTTTGAAAACATGGTAATTAAGCCAATGAGAATGCTCTTGCTTGATGGTATTGAGCAGGTACTTGCCTATAATGGTATTGCATTAAAGATTCATTTTGATGAGTTGCAGCCATTGACCGCAGATGGGGACTTGACTAAGACCGATGAGGCTAAAGATATTATAAACGGAATAAATAGCTTGTCACCGTTAGTTGCAAACAAGGTATTGGAAACCATGACACCACAAGAGATACGTTCTATAATCGGCTTAAAAGGGGATTACACAAAGCCTAGCGTTGCTTTACACAAGGATTTTACTGACCAAGAGGGAAATCAGATGCTAAACAATTTGGATGGAGAGGTCATGGCGCAAACATGGGAATTAATAGACGAAAGAGAATTAAATGACGATAACATTGATCTTGACAAATGGATTAAAAAGCATAATAATAAAGGTAAAAGTACTTTACAAAAGTTTTCAGATGTTATAAAGAGCTTTCCCAGTAGAAGCAGTTATTTGGACAAGTCTATTTACAAGGTGCGTTACAAATATAGCGAAAGGTACAGCAGTCCAAATACAAGAGATTTCTGCAAACAAATGATTACCAGAAGTAAAAACGGAGTTGTTTATAGACTGGAAGACATTGACAAAGCATCAAGGGCTGGAGTCAATAGTTCATTTGGGCATAAAGGTCAAGCGTACGATTTATTTAAATTTAAAGGCGGTGTAAATTGCGGTCATTATTGGAGTGAGCAACTGTACAGATTAAAGAAGAAAAAAGATGGATCGTATTATGAGGACAAGGCATTAAGCAGTAGTGCAGAGGTTGCATCAATTCCAAAGAGCTACAAGCCGTCACCTTATGGAAACGCAAAAAGCAAGATAGCGCCAAAGGACATGCCGAACAATGGACACCACCCAAACTATAAAGGATAAGACATGGCAAAAGCACTATTAATTACAAGACAAGATATTGTGCGGTTTACTTCAATGAACGGCAATATTGATACTGACCTATTTATTCAGTACATCAGCATTTCTCAGGACATAGAAATACAACAGATGCTAGGAACTGATCTGCTAGAAAAGATACAAGCTGAGATCGTGGCTGGTACATTAGCAAATCCATATTTAGCGTTGCTAACTGATTATATTAAACCATGTTTAATTCACTTTGCTTTTGCTCGTTATTTACCTAACGGAGCATATACGGTTTCAAACAAGGGAATCTACAAGCATAATTCAGAGAATAGCGATACGGCATCAAAAGAAGAAATTGACTATTTAGAGGGTAAAGCCATGCAGACTGCAATGAACTATAAGCAGAGATTCATTGATCACATCTGCTTTAACCAAGCAAGTTTTCCAGAGTACAATACAAATAGCGATGGAGATGTTTACCCCGATAACGATATTAACTTTACTGGATGGGTGATATAAGATACAAGACGAAAGAAAGAAACGAACAGAAGTTAAAACTGTATTTAAAAAAATTAAATAATGGCAGACATAAAGATCAGCGCACTAACGGCAAAAGGAGCTAACATAGCTACGACAGACAGATTTGCAATAGCAGAGGTTGGGGGTGGCTCTTTCAATAGTAAGCATATTACTGGAAGCGAAATAATTGATGGCGTCAAATTAACGACTACACGAGCCGTTTCAAGTTTTCCGAACACCTTTAGTTTAGCAGATGCAAACAAATTTCTGACTTTAGATAGCAGTAGCGCAAATGTCTGTACAATACCACCAAATAGTTCTGTGGCGTTTCCTACTGGAACACGAATCGAAATTACTCAAAGCAATAGTGGACAATCACAAGTAGTCGCTGGAAGTGGTGTTACTTTAAGAGCAGCTGGAGGCGCAAGTAAACTATCGGCACAATATGCACAAGCTACATTGTTAAAAGTAGCAACAGATGAATGGTATTTATTTGGATCAATAACAACTTAATTTAATAGAAATGGCAGTTACAAACGGATGGGGACAAGCAGCAGTAAATAATACCATAGACTACGGTAAAGGTAAAACTACTGCTACAAATAATTGGGGCGAAATATACGATACCAGCGCAAGTGGTGATACAAGCTTAGGAACGGCAGCAGCAGCAAGTTTATTATTAGACACGTACACCAATTCGGCTGTGGCTTATTCATTAAGAAAGCTGTCATCTACGTATAGTGGCTCGGCTATTAGAGTCCGGCGTTCAAATGATAATGCAGAACAAGACATTGGGTTTTCAAACAATGAACTTGACACAACAAGTTTGACGTCTTTTATAGGATCTAACGATGGACTTGTTACTACTATATACGACCAAAGCGGTAACGGTAATAATTTAACACAGTCTACAGCAGCCAATCAAGGTCAAATTGCAAGTAGTGGCTCTGTAAATACAGTAAATAGCAAGCCTTGTATTAACCTAAGCGCATCCCCAGTATTTTATCAAGCATTATCCAGTTTAAGCGGTAACTCAAAAAGCTTTTTTATGACTACTAAAAACAATGGTGCTGATAGCGGTTCTTACCATAATTTGTTAATGATTGCTACAAGCGTTACAGTAACCGGAAAGTTTGCACAGTTGTATAGTACAAACGCAAGTAATTCATTAATTTTTAATTTAAAAACCAATAGTTTGGATATTTCTACTTCGCAGGCTTGGACTTCACAAACCTTAATAAGTGGAATAAAAAGTGCAACTGGCAGCAGTTCGGAGTTGTTTAAGAATGGTGCAAGTATTGGCACCGGTACCGGAACACAAGATTTAGAAACTAATTTGTTTGTAAATAGATGGAGTAATAACTATGCCAACCAACAGTTGCAAGAATTAATAATGTTTGATACCGATGAAAGCAGCAATAGATCAGGCATAGAAACTAATATAAACGACTTTTATACAATATTCTAATGGAAGTATCAGGCTACAAATACACGGATAAAGCAGAAGCTATTGAAGCACGAAAAGAATGTGCTGATTTTTATGGATTACCTAAAACACCAAGCGATGAAACAATCTATTGGATTGACTACAATGAAGCAACCGAAGACAGTCCCATATTTTGGTATATTGTTTTTGACGAATCAATACAAGAAATATTAGGCAAACCGATAAGCTTTACAGTAACTGATCAACCTATACCAATGAAGGCTGAAAAAGAATAAAATAATGAGACACACAAACATACTTGCGGTATTATATTTTATTAGTGGTTACTTTGCAACTTGCACTTTGCTATTCAATACACAATTACACTTACAAGCGCTTGGTGGTTTTCTATTAATTTACTTAACCTACATGCTCGTAGAACAACTAGAATCATGAGAAATCAGGTTATACTTTTAACAACTAAATTACAAACATATTCAACCAAACTCATGGCTATTGTTCTATCCTTCTTTTTGCCTATTGTCGGCATATTGATATTAATTGCGGCATCTGTTTTCTTAGATACAATTACTGGTATCTGGAAAGCAAAAAAATTAAAAATGCCACTTACAAGCAGAAGGCTATCTGCTATTATTTCTAAAATCCTATTATACGAAGTAACAGTAATGCTGTTTTATTTGATTGATTATTTTCTGGTCAATGAATTAGTCATGACATTTTTCAGTATTCAAATGCTCACTACTAAGGTATTGGCTTTGACATTGGTATCTATTGAAGTGATCAGTATAAATGAAAACTACAAAGCGGTAAAAGGCATTGACTTGTGGGCTTCACTTAAAAACCTATTCGCAAGAGCAAAAGAAGTAACAAGCGACTTCAAAAACATTAATGAGAAAAATAAATAAAATTATTATTCACTGTTCTGCAACACCAGAGGGAAGGCCTCATGACGTTGCTGACATAAGAAGGTGGCATTTAGCAAGGGGATTCAATGATATTGGCTATCATTATTTAATTCACTTAGACGGCACTATTGAAACCGGGAGATCAATTAAGAAGTCTGGAGCTCATACGGCATATCACAATCGGCATTCAATCGGTCTTTGCTATGTCGGGGGAATGAATAAGGATATGACCAAGGCAAAGGACACAAGGACTCCGGAACAAAAAAATGCTTTGATTGAATTGATGCAAGAATTAATCTACGAATACAATCCGGATATGACAATACATGGACACAATGAATACGCTGCTAAGGCATGCCCGAGTTTTAATGTAAAAGACGAATATGCGATTATATAGCTTTATTTTGATTCTAACGATGTTTGGATGCTCAGCGAAGTATCATTATAGGAAGGCACTTAAAAAGGGCTTAGAAGTCATTACAATGGCTGACACAGTACGTATTGCTACCATTGATTCAGTGCCAGTAATAAAACACGACACAATAGTTTATGAGCATTTTTATAGTTCAAAAGATACTATAATCGAATATAAAAACATTTATGTACCTCAAACAAGGCTTGAAACTAGAATCGAATACAAGCTAAAGAGGGACACAATAAAAATGATCACAAGAGTAGAAGTGCAAAAGGCAAGGGCGGATGCCAAAATAAATAAGAAACCTAATTACTGGGCGATGTTGATATTTGTTGCTTGTGTTTTTCTGGTGGGGTTATTCGGCACTAAGCTCGTAAACAAATATTTATGATTAAAAAACATGGCAAAAACGTTCACGAGATTGTATTACATGGCAAAGAGGTGCGTATTGCCATGCTTAGCGATTTACACTGGGACAATCCAAAGTGCGACAGAGAGCTTTTAAAAAAGCATCTGGATTATTGTCTGGAGGAAAACATACCAGTCATGATCAATGGCGATCTTTTCTGCTTGATGCAAGGCAGAGGGGACAATCGAAGAAACAAATCAGACATCAGACCAGAACATAACAACTCACGATATCTGGATTCAATAGTCGAAACGGCGGTGGAATGGTTTACCCCTTATGCAGATATTTTAACAGTAATTGGCTACGGTAACCATGAAACGGCAATAATTAAGTGGCAAGAGACTGACATATTACAAAGATTTGTTGATCTGTTAAACTTAAAATGTCAATCAAAGGTGCATACTGGGGGCTATGGGGGTTGGCTTATTGTTAAGGCTGGAATTGGAAATAAAATAACTACAATCAAAATAAAATACTATCATGGTAGCGGTGGCGGTGGCATTGTTACAAAGGGTGCTTTGAATCTGACTAGAGCTCTTGAGAAATACTCGGGAATGGATGTGTTTACAATGGGACATATTCATGAGAACAGCAGCCGTAATGACGTGCAAGATACTTGTGATCACAATGCTTATCAAGGTTATTGCGTTAAACATAAAGAGGTGCACATGATGCTAACTGGCTGTTATAAAGAAGAGTACGAAGACGGCTCAAAAGGTTGGCATGTAGAAAGAGGTGCACCAGTTAAGCCATTAGGTGGGCGAATGCTATCTATTAAGGTCGAAAGAATCTATAAAGACAACAAAGATATTGTTGTAAAACAGATTGATTCCCACCGAATATTCTAAGAAATAACTTATGATAATGGTGTTATTTTAAAAATATCACTGATATTGCTTGTTTAAAACATTTCTTTTGTATAGATTTGTTATACATTAATCAAATTAAAAATAAAAAAATGACAAATTCAAGAATTGCAGAACACGTAAAAGAATTAACTTCGAAAGAACAAACCACAATATCCAGGTTTATTGATCACCATTACAAAACGCTTAACCAAGAAAACTTTATTGGTCGAATGCACTTTGAAAACAAGGAAGAAGTAACAATATTAATATCCAAAGTATTGAAAGCAATGGCAGAAACCATTTGGGAATAATCAATAATTAATCAGGGGGCGTAAAAAACCCCCTTAAAAAAACACTTATGAAAAGGAAAATTTCAAGAATAGAAATGACAGAGATGCTTCTAAAATTAGATGAAGCAAAAGAATCCAATTTAAAAATGATCAGCAGTATTGAGGACAGTTTAAAAGGGTACGGCGGTCAGGATCGTGACAATCAAATTATATTTAAACAACAGATAGCTCAGCTTAAAGAAACTATGCTGGAGCAAGAAGAGTTGTACAAAACAATAGTTGATCAATTACATAAAAGAGTTAATAAATAGATTATGAATAAGCAAGAAAGAAAAGAAGCAAAAAGAGAACTGATCACAAGTGCCGTTTTTATATGGTCGTGCTTTATCGGTTATTATTTAATCATAACAATACTTTACATATAATGGAGGATCAAATAACAAAAAGAATGAATGACATTCATACATTCATGTCTACAAAAGACAATGAAACTTGTTTATCCGGAACTGATGAGAATGGAAAGGAGTTTATGATCTGGTTTAATACAATAGATTTATTGGAGTCGCTTCGCATTGACCACATGAAAGAAAAGGCAAAGTATTACATAAATAACTTATAAGAAATGGCACACAAGGTAAACGTATGGGCATGGGATCGCTTTAACGCATCGCTATATGCTCAAAGAATAAAAAGCAATGACATATTTCAATCTTTGTATAAAATCACATACAAGTATTTTAAGAATAGTAATGAGATGCACAAACCATTTCAAGCAACTGAATATGTAGTCGCTTATGATCAGGATGAGGCTATTAAAACATGGGGCAAATACAAAGCTCTTTTAATTAAAATTGAAAAAATAAAAGCATGAGAATCAAAATACAAGAAAACCACGAGGAGCAAGACATGATCGAATTTACTATTGAAGAAGTTGATTATGAGTGTAATTACAAAGAAGAGACTATTTTACAAACATACCCAGTTTCGCATAACTCAATAACCAATACAACAGATTGTGAAACGGAGTCATTTGATTACAAATTTCCGGTAATGAAATCACTAAAGAGAATGGATGGCATAATAATCGGAGACCCCGAAGGAATCTGCAGACATTTAGAGCTTAAAATAAACATGTAAAATGAAATTATTGGAATCAATATTTATAATAATTATTAATTGGATTTATAGAGGAATTAATTAAATTCGATTTTATAATAATCAAAAATCAAAAAAATGGCAGAAAACAAAAAAGGCTTTATCCTATATGCAGACACAATTCATTCAGTAAACATGCTGAACAATGCGCAGTCTGGAAAACTATTTAAACACATTTTGGCTTATGTTAATGATCAGCAACCAGAGGTAAAAGATCCAATGGTCAAACTAGCATTTGAACCTATTAAGCAGTATCTCAAAAGAGATCTGCGCAAATATGAAGAGATGCTCAAGAAGAAAAGCGAAGCTGGTAAAAAGGGAATGGCAAAAAGATGGGGAAAGGATAACAAAAATAACACCAGTTATCAGAGCATAACATCTATAACTGATAGAGATAATGTAAGAGATAATGATAATGATATACATAGGAGCTTCGCTCATTTGTCTATTTCAAAAAAAGAATACAAGAAGCTGTGCGATGATCATGGAGATAATAATACTGACATGATTCTGGATCAAATAGAAAATTATAAAGCAAATAAAAAATATAAATCTTTATATTTAACTGCAAAAAATTGGCTAAGGAAGTTACCGAAGGAAGAGGCAGATGACAAATTGGTCAAACAAGCTAAGCAGTTAGGCTATGTTAAATAAAGGTATACACACAAAATACTTACTAGATTTAAAGCACGGAAAAATACAACAAGGACTGGGTATCGGTTGTGCCTTAGACAAATATTTTGTATTTAAAAGAAGTGAATTAACTATAATTTGTGGACATGACAATGTCGGCAAGTCTTATTGGATATTTTGGTACTTCCTTGTGCTTGCGTTAAAGCATGATTTAAAGTTTTGTATTTATGCAGCAGAGAATCAGTATGGACAAATCATGAGGGACTTAATACAAATGTATTCCGGCATTAGATTTGAAGAGTTGCACGATCAACAGATCATGAATTATTCTGCTTTCTTAGAGCAGTTTTTTGATTTTATAGACAATTCAAAGCTATATACTCCAGAGAGTCTGCTCGATGAGTTTAAAAAGAGTGATGCGGATGCGTTTCTAATTGATCCATTTACGGCTTTAAATCGTAAATTCGGCTATGAAGCTAATTATGAATTCCTAAATATGACAAGACAATACATTAATCAATCCGGTAAAAGTATTTATGTCAACACCCATCCAACATCTGAGAGCGGAAGGACTGGAAACATATTTGCAAAGGGACATATCTGGGAAGGACATTTAAAGCCGCCAATGTCTGCTCATGTCGAAGGAGGTAAAAGTTGGCTCAACAGAACAGATAGCTTTTTGACTATTCACAGATTAGTTAAGCACCAGACCATGAAATATGTTACATTAATTTCAGTAGATAAAATAAAAGACACAAGCTCTGGCGGTAAGCAAACCTTATTGGAGGACTATATACTTTGTGATTTCAATAGAGGTCTTGGCTTTGAGCTTTATGGTATTAACCCACTAGAAAAATTTAGATAAATGAAATTTTTAAGAAAAAACAAATATTATGAAGGTATTGTGTATGAATGGAATTTACCCAGCGGATTTAGCTGCCCTTCTGCTTTAGAATGTTTGGTAAAAGTAGAAAGAAAGACTGGAAAATTCAACAACAAAAGCAATGCTTATAGATGTTATTCAGCTATGCAAGAAAGATTCCCAGCAGTGCGTGAACATAGATGGAAAAATTTTGATTTTTTAAGGGATGGCGGGACACCAATTATTCCAGAAAAGGCAAAGGCAGTTAGAATACACATGTCGGGGGATTTTTATAGTCAAAAATATTTTGATTTATGGTTACAAATATGCAAGGACAATCCAAAAATTGAATTTTGGGCCTATACCAAAAGTGTTAATTATTGGGTAAAAAGGTTAAATCAAATTCCAAATAATTTAATTTTAACTGCCAGTCAAGGTGGTAAATATGACCATTTTATTCAACGGTACAATTTAAAAAATGTAGAAATAATTAAAACAAAAGAAGAAGCACAAGGAAGGCCGATTGATATTTGCGATGATCAAGCTAGAAAACCTCATGTCAATTTTTGTTTATTGGATAATTTTAACAAAAAAAAATAATGGACAGCCTAGAAATACTAAAAGCAAAGATCAATCTGCAGACATTAATAATAAAAATGACAAATAGTATTGAAGAGATACAGAAGAAACACCCAGAAAGAAAAGACATAATAGATAGTATGCTGGAAAGCGCTGAGGACATAGCTCAATTTCAAAGCGTGTTTGCTCAATTAGAGGAAAATTTAATCATTGAATGCAAGGTAAACCTCAGAAATCAAATAATAATACACGACTTAAAACAACAAAACCATAAGCTTAGAACAGATTTAAGAATTAAAAAAGAGCGTTTTTAGTGCCAAGATGTAAAAATTGCAGAGAAAAATTCGAGCCAAAGCATTTCAATCAAAAGTATTGCTTCAAACCAGAGTGCGTTAAAGCGTGGGTTACGTCTGCAAAGAAAAGTAAT
>Ga0098038_1000147_pt1 | contig 30221 bp, 39 predicted proteins | sample 5B_taG_FD_75051 | JGI IMG/M metagenome (GOLD analysis project Ga0098038, IMG submission 75051) | Marine viral communities from the Subarctic Pacific Ocean - 5B_ETSP_OMZ_AT15132_CsCl metaG | ecosystem: Environmental > Aquatic > Marine > Oceanic | place: Pacific Ocean | collected 2015-01-08 | reverse complement strand
TTTTCCTTTTCTTCCGGAGTTGCGTTAAGTCCAACCAATCCGGTGACGTGTGCAAGTTTGCGTTTGTCTTCGCTGAAGTTGGAACGTCCGATTGTGTTTGTGTTGTAAGAATTCGCATCGGCTTGAGTTGCAGTCACCAACAAACAATGCTGACTTTGACTCAACGCTCGAAGCTGTTTCCATGTGGCATTGATCTGATCCCGTGTGTCTTTTATCCCGTTAGGTGGTGCAAGAATGTCGGCGTAATCCACAACGATCACATCAGGAATCCAACCGTCTCTTTCCCACGCCTGAAGAATTGATTTCATTCCTGAAACTGTCAACGATGAGTTTGGATGGCAAGACAACCGGAGCATTGATTCTTCCGATTTGATTTTTGACTTCATCACTTTCTGACATGCTTTGAAAGCCGATTGCCAACCCAATGACTTCTCTTGCTTTCGATGATCATGATCAACCAGAGCAACCGGAACTCCCTCTTCTCTTTCGATGAAAGTTGGGTAATCATACGCTTGAGGCTTCAACGGTTTTCGAATTGCTCTTGTCATGAATCGTCTCATGATTTGATTCTGGCTCATGTCACCAACTTCAAAGAATGCAACTCTTCGACGTTGAGACATTGCACGCCATGCAACATCAATCAGCCACCAAGTTTTTCCACGCTTCTCCGGCCCCATGAACGCAATGAACGCATCACGTTGAAAAGCTCCTTTGAAGAACTTCCCAAGATCACCACCATACTCAACAATCGATTCCTGTTGCTCTTCGAATGCTTCTTTGATTGCTTCTTGATCGGATAGAACATCAACACCGGCTCCGGTTCCCATCTCAATTTGTCCGTAGGTGTTCACACGATCCAGAGCGGATTGAACTTCACCTTCAATCAAGTCACCTTTGATTGATTCGCTGAGAGAACGAAGTTTGACTTTGTTGAAATACTCAGAAGCCAAATCAATGATGTAATTTGAATTCGATGCTTCTGCTTGTGCTTCATATTCTTCAGACAAGCCGGAAAGAAATTTGTCGATCAGTTCAACAGATTCTTCATCGTGAGTTTTTGAAACCCATGATTCGAACAGAGATTCAATCTCTTGTTTTGGAGCGGATTCATATTCAAGGTAGAAATCAACGCACCACTGACCGACAATATTTCCCCAAGTGGATTTGAAAAGATTGGATTCCCATTTGGAAGCGATCCTTCCAAGAACTTGAGAATCAACGATCATCCCGATTAGAATTTTTCGTTCTTTGTTTCCATTACGTTTCGTGACTTTCATTCGTGTTCACCCTCTTCATGAACTCTTCGAGTTCCGTGCTTGATCTTCCGTATTGTTCAAATATTTGAGCCAACTGATTTTGGAATTGTTGTGAGTCAACTTTGAAAATGAAAGACTCCAATCGACCGTTCCAGCCATCCCAATTGTTGAGACGATTCCAAACGGATTCAAACCATTGCTCCACAAAATGATTTGTTTGTGGTAGTGATTGAATCACATGATTCAAGAGAGCTTTGAACCGATTGTTCTTTAGCTTCTCTGAACGCTCTGTGACGCTCTGAGAGTTAACATGGCTCAATGCTTGATTGAGTTGTTGTCTGAATCCCTCGTAACGCTCCAGACTCATCTGAACGCATCCTGAGAGATTATCGTTTTGATTGGCTTTCCAGTTTTTGGAGAGAAGTCGATTTGTGATTGATTCGGCTTCTGGTGAGATTTCAATTTCTATTTTTTGATTTGGTTCTTTTCGTTCAATCGCATCTTTGATTCTTTGAAACTTCTCACGAAATGCTTTGGCCGTGTAACATTTGGGAGTCCATTTGTCTTTCCAATTTTTGAGATACCAATTCAGAACCTTTTGGATTTCATCTTTTTCAATTTGATCTTGTTCACGGATCAAACGAAATTGATCAGGCCAAGTTTTTGGAATAGACTGTTTTCGTTTTTTGGGTGGAACTGCTTTTTGTAATTTTTCACAACATTCAAAATCGAATGGATCACAATCGTTTGGGATTTCATCTTGGAAAAATCCAAATCCAGAACTCGCCGTATACACTTTTTTATCTAGTTCTCCCTCCGGGAGAACACGCATTGCACTGTTGTGCAACTCTGCATTGCACAACTTGTGGTACTCTGATTCACCCTCTTTGTGATGTTCTGATTCTTGATTGATGGTTAAGGTTCTATCACCATCCGGCACGATTAGGGTTTTCATCTGCCGTCTTCTCCCATCGAACTTCACTTGTTCGATGAACCCTTTGGATTTAAGATTCGCAATCATTCGTGAGATGTAATTTTTGCGAACCCCTAACACTTTAGCAAAGTAATCATTTGAAGCAAAACAATTCTTTTCAGAATCTTCTAAATTCTTGATGATCGATAACAACTGAACTTCTCGAACAGATATTTTTCCGCCGATCATCAAACTCCAAATCTCTGCTGGTATCCAAATCCCTTTCATTTCAAAAACCCCCGAAGTTCTTTGATTTCATTTGCTGGAGCTTCAGAAGCATCTTTCGAACTCAACTGGACGTTGTACGTTTCACCTTGAAACGGTTCCAGCAATGAACAAAGTTCATCGGCTCTTTGTTGTGCTTCTGGCTCGTTGTCAAAACATATAACACGAATAGGATAGTTCGACAGTTTCAAAACTTGGCTTCTTGTGAATCCAGTTCCGCAAGTTGCAACCGCTCCTTTGCCTGTTCGCCAAACGTCAAACGCTCCCTCATGAACGATCACGGCATGATTGCAAAAGTCTTCACCATACAAAAGTTGTTTGTGGTTCATGGCTTCTTGGTTTGCACTTGCTGACATGTAACGAACTCGAACTTGATCACTGACAGAACGAGTTGTCCAAGAGACGGTTTCATGCTGGTATATTATCGGGATGAAAATCCGCCAAGATAGATTTTGATGAATTCCGATTCCACCAACGCTCCAGGTTTCTGCAATTTCATCAGGATCATATCTGCGTTTCTGCAAATATTTCCGATGCTGTTTTTGCAGATCACCAACACCATTTGGAATCTTAACTTCACCTCTTGGATCGTGTTGAATTACGTTCGTTGATTTGGTGAGTGATTTTATTAGTTCGTTAATTTCAACGAATGAAATATTGGTTAACTCAACCAAAGTCTGATTCAATTTGTGATGACCGCACCTCCAGCAATGAACATAATTGCTTTCAAGATTCCAACCAAGATGAAACTTGTTTGAGTCTCTTCCACAAAACGGACAATCCGTTTGTATCCAACCGGCTCTTGAGTGATGATGACCTTCACGAACGAATTTGATTTTCAATCGTTGAAGTAGATCATCTAGTTTCAAGTGTGGAATCCTTTTTGATTGTGTCTCTCATAAGCTCTTCGATTTTCTCAGTCATGGTCTTACCACGCTTCGCACAATGAGCCTTGAAATGGTTTTTTACTTCGGTGGATATGCCACGCAAATAAAGAGTTGTTTTGGTTTTCAATTTGTCATCTCCTTTTGTAGTTCATCAAAAATGGTAAGTTCTTCTTCAACGTCCCCACCATCCAGAGTTGAAGTCAAAACGCTTTGTTTGTTCTGGATGATTTGTGACAACTTCTCTTCAATCGTATCGGCGGCAATCATGTAGAAGCATCTTGCCGTGTTGCGTTGTCCGATTCTGTGAATTCTATCTTCGGCTTGTGAATGCTCCGATGGAGTCCACCCAAGTTCAGCAAACAAAAGAGTGCTTGCAGAAGTTAAAGTCAACCCAACACCAGCGGCTTGAATGTTGCCAATGAATAATCGTGTTGACTTGTCTTTCTGAAACTTATCAACTGCAAGTTGTCTATCTTTGGATTTGGTTTCACCTGTAATCGAAACCGATTTTGGAAACTCCTGTTGGAGTCTCTCAATGATCTTCTTGTGGATTCCAAACACAACCAACTTTTCATTTGTCTCAAACATGAAATCTTTGATCCAATCAACCACCGCTTCAATCTTTAATTCAGCGGCAAGTCGTTTCAAATATCCCATGCGAACCAATCGTTCAGCGGCTTCGGCTCTCTTGGCTTTGCCAATGTTGAACTTTGAAAGCCATGCAATCAAATCGGTTTCAGCCTCATCGTATTCTTTGCGGTTTGAGATTGGAACCGTGATCACGTTTCTTGATTTCTCTGGCAAGTCTTGAAGAACATCCATCTTCTTTCGTCGAATCATCATGGTTGAAGTCAACTTTTCGTGAAGCTCATCAAGATTCTTTGCTCCCTTGAAATCCCAACCCCAACGATTTTTCTTTGCGTCACAATATCGATGGGCGTATGGCATGAATGATTTGAATTTGTCTGGTCGAAGTAGATTCAAAACCGGAAACAATTCACTTGGCCGATTGGTCAACGGAGTTCCAGAGATTGCAATCACTTCATCAATGTTCTTGGCAAGAGCCTGAACCGCTCTCGTTCTTTTTGCTTTCCTGTTTTTGATGTAGTGGCATTCATCCAGAATCAAAAGAGTTGGTTTGAACTTCTTGAGATGATCAACCCAGTAAGATAGAACTTCATAATTGATGATGATGAATCGATTGCGTTTGAATCCGGCTCTGGTTGGTGGCTTACGTCCCTCAACAATCATTGATGATTGTTTGATATGGTTGGCCGCCTCTCGTGCCCAGTTGAATTTCAGTGAAGCAGGACAAACGACAATCGTTGTTCCCTTTTTGTTTCTCTTGTGATAATAGAGAGCCTGAATTGTTTTACCCAGTCCCATTTCATCAGCAAGCAAGGCACGACCGTTAAACGCTTCCATCATTTTCACGCCACGCTTTTGATATGGATATAATTTTGTCATCGTCTAACCCTTGTTCATTGCGTTGCTGATTTCTTGGAATGCTGTTGAACAACGCTTTGAACTCCAACCGCTCCTCATCAACCCCGCTCTAATCTCTTGTTGTCCTTTTCGGAAACTTGGTTCATACTCATTCGCCAAACATAACTTCACAACAACAGAAGCATCTTTGGAAAGTCTCATCAGCTTGATGAAATCATCAATATCAAAATCAGTAATCTGAATTGATGTGCAACAATCTAGAGCTTCAGAATCTTCACGCTTCAGAAGTTCATTCCGCTTGAGTTCTTTTCTTCTGGAATCCATCAGACGAAACCAGATTGTGTTTCTGACATACGTTGAAAACTTTGCACCTTTGGATTCATCAAACTTCTGACAAGCGGTCAGGAAGTGTTCCTGAGCTTCTGAGAAGCAGTCTTCAAAATCCTTCCCGTACTGCTTGCTGAACTCTCTGCAAGTTTTGAGAATGAGTTTCTCAACTTCTGCAAATCTTTCTGTGATTGTTGGCGTTGGCATCTTTACGTTCTCCGTGATTGAATGATTTTCTTTAATATAACATAGACAACACATGTTGTCAAGGTGGATAAAAAAGAGCGACTCACCGAATCCGTTCGATGAGCCGCTAAAGTTTTAGTTGAGTCCGATCACATCAACAACTTGATCAGATGTTGGAATCGTGGTTGGCAACAACTCACGGAATCGATTCATCTGTTCCATCTGTCGTTGTGCTGGATTCTTTTTCACAACATAAGTGAAAGCATTCAGCAAAGCCCAACTTGTGCCTCTTCCGTGTTCAGCGAAAGTTGGCTTTCGGTACTCTTTATCAACCTCACCGATTCGGCTGAATGGCATCAATCGATTTCTTCCTGCTTCCATCAAAATCTGATCGGATTGTTCGTTGCTGATTTCGGTTTCTCGTAGAGCTTGAACAGTCTCTCTAATCATTGAAGCACGGGTTTGATATTGATTCAAACTTTCGTTGATCTCATCGTTCAAACTGAATCCGCTTGTGTGCTTCTTCTGCATGACAATTTCACCTGTCGCCATTCCGTTATTGCAAACTTGAACAACAGCCCCGACAACCATCTTCAAAGATTTTCGCATTGCGTTGGAAGTCACAAATCCAAGAGACAAATCCATGCCTTCGGGAGTTTCTACATTTGGCAACCGTAGCTTGAAAGCTCCGGCTAAATCAGCACGATCTTTCGAAAGACTGAATCGTGATTCAGTGATTGACCAGCCTCGATTTGAAATCTGTTGAGAGATCACATCGACCAATCGACCGTGTTGAATTCCTTGCCAGTACGCACCAGCTTTTTCAGGCTTATCGAGTGGGATGGTTCGCAAGTCTTCAACTTTAGTATTTGCACCGTAAACAGTAATCATGATTTGGGTTCCTCTTTTGTTTTAAGAAAATGTTGAGTGTGTAAGTATTATCGAGTTGATATTTTTTTGAAATGAGCAGTTTCAAAACTTGCTCAGGTTTTTCTTTCTATAGTTGGTGGTGACGACTTCTTTTTGTTGCGTAGCTGCACATGTCCCTTAGTGAGTCGCTTTCCATGTCAATCATTCGCACATTATCCAAGTCTTCATGTTTTGTCCACATGTGGTATTGGCTGCGTGCTTTACGAATGAAATTAGTTGTGAATTCTGTGACTTCGCCGTTTTTGAATTCTGCCATAACTAGGTATCTTTTGTAATTCATCTTTTTTGCTTTCGTGTTTGAGTAATGTTTAATTCTTATATAGTTAATATATCGACACGATAAGAATATTGCAATAGTAAAATCTGCATTTTTTGAAAAAAGTTTTGAGCAGTTTTGAAACTTGCTCAGGTTCTTTTGTTCAGTCAATGTTGTTCATAATGAAATCTTCGATTCCTTCACAAGCTGGCATTTCGTTTGAATCAACGGTTCGTTCGTACTTGATTGAAACCAATGATGAAGAAAGATCATCGACAATGTGATTCAACCAAAGATCAGCTTCTTTTTGATTTCCTTCACTGACTAATTCTTGAACTTTCAGAAGGGATTGAACGATGTCTTCTTTCATGTCTCGTGTGATTTGAGTTGCGTTTGACATTTGATTTGCTTTCGTGTTTGAAGTAATGTTTAATTCTTATATATGTAATATATCGAACGAATAAGAGCTTTGCAATAGCTAATCTGCAATTTTTTTGCTTTTCTTTTGGATGTTGTAAGCGTTGTATTCAACCGTGATTTTTGTTACTTTCAAATAAACAGAAAGTAAAGGTGATGGAATGCCGAAATCAGTATGGAAAGATGAAAATTATGTTCTTGCGTATGAGCTTGCCAAGTCGGGAATGAGTGAAATCAAGATGGCTCAATCTCTTGGAGTCTCAACGGTCACACTTCGAAAATGGAAATCAGAAAAGCCTGCTTTGAAGTTTGCGATTGATAGAGCCAAGAGCGATCAAACGCCAATGGCAACGGCTCAGAATTTTCATGAATACATCTATCAAAAATTGCCTCAAGAGCTTCGTTCGATCTGGCATGAAATCCAAGATGTTGAACACAAAGAAAATGCAATCGAAAGAACTGAAGCATTGTTGAAGGGAGCCGGAAAGCGTGGGAGGCAACATTTGTTTCTTCATGCTCTTGTCACTTCCAATTTCAATGTCAGTCGTGCTTGCTCCATGATGAACATGAGCCGAAAGACTTTTGAAAATTGGGTGACGCATGAACCTGAGTTTGGTGAACTCATGAATGAAATCCACGAACACAAAAAGAACTTCTTTGAAGCCGCTCTTGTCGGATTGGTTGCGGGTGGTGATTCATCGGCAACCATTTTTGTTAACAAAACATTTAACAAAGACAGAGGATACAACGACAAGATAGAATTGAGTGTTGAGGGTGCGGTAACTCATGAACACATTCACGCTCACATTTCAGTTGATGAATTGAATTTGAGCATAGAAACCAAACGTGAAATTTTGAAAGCGATCAGGATCAGGAATCGAGAGAATGACCAAAGCAAAATCTCGATTTCTAATTAATAAGAATTGTCCGTTTTGCGGTCATCGTTTTGTTGATTTGTTTCAAGATGATGATGAAAATTGGTTGGCTTGTATTTGGTGTAAGTGTAGCGGCCCCACTGCTAAAAATTTCAAACATTCAATTAGCAAGTGGAACAAAAGAATGATCAATAGAATTGCAGGAATAGATTTTGGAAGCTCAGAGGGGCAAGAGCATTTGAAACCGTTTTGCTTGAGAGCCTGCCCGTTTTGTGGTGAGGCTGGTGAAGGACTTGAGATCATGGGAGAGGATGCAACAGAAGTTTTTTGGTGTGCGTGCAATGTGTGCGGCACTGATGGCCCATTTGCACCAGAAAAAAAGATTGCTGTTAGGATGTGGAATCGTAGAATTAGAGTAGCAAGGGAAATGGAAAATTGATGAACACGATAATCATTGTGTCGTTTATCTGTTCCCTTTCGTTTTGTTTATATCAATTAAAGGAACTGAGCAAATGCCAAGAGTAGCTGGAAAGAAATATCCATACACTAAATCAGGTAAAGCGGCGGCAAAGAAAGCCAAAGCCAAGACAACCAAAAAGAAGAAGCGGAAAAAGTAATGGACGAACACGCCTATTCAGAAGCCGGTGAAACTAACGTTCCATCGGCTTCTTCTTATGATCCGGTGAATGTACCTCTCCATTACAATCACGGAAAGATTGAAGTGATCAATGTCATCATGGCATTGGGCTTTGATAATTGTGAAGGGAATGTTTCCAAATATGTGATGCGGCATAGATTCAAAAACGGAATCGAAGATGTTGAAAAATCTGTTCGGTACGTTCAATTGATGATTGATAATCATGATGATTGGTATGATGAGCCTCAATTTCTATCTGAACAAGACCAGCAAACCAAACGTGAAGAGGCAATTCACTATTGTATTTTGTTGAATCTCAATCATCTGGAAACTGAATCTGTTTTGCTTATCCAGAAACATAAATTCACAAACAAGATTGAGATTCTTTATGAATGCGAATCAAATCTGAAAATGATCTTAAAGAACTATAGGCAGTGGTATGAATGAAAAAATAATTCGATACGGTGATTTCTTTCTTGATGTCACAAAGAAGCGAAAGATTCGAAAGCTCAGAAAAGAACTTCGTGAATCCAATATTGAGAAGTATCAAAAGCTGGTAGAACAGAAACTCCCAATCAAGGTTGTGAAATGAAAGCTCACCAGCGATTGATGAGGGAGCATTTCCAGAAAGTAGAAGCCGGTGAGAATCTGTTTGGTGCTTGGTGGGAGTCCATTGATACCGATATTAAAAAAGCTGAAGTCAAACCCATTGATCGCAAAACGGCAAAGCTCATTGTTGAAAAATATGAATGGCTTGGTTGTATGCCTGCTATCGTCAAATATTGTTTTGGCATCTTTTGGGAGGGCATTTGTGGTGGTGTGGTCTGCTACTCTCCAGAGTACATAGAGAATCTTGGTCGGTGGGACAAATACGATTTCACGGGTAAGATCATTCTTCTTTCAAGAGGTGTTTGCATCCATTGGGCACACCCACACTCAGCATCCAAATTGATCACATCATCCATCAAGATGCTCCCAGAGAAATACAAAGTCATTACTTCAACCGTTGATGATTTAGCTGGTGAGATAGGGACAATCTATCAAGCCTGCAATTTTCATTATGTCGGATCAATGAGAGATGCAAATCCAAACGTCAACAGCCGAAAAGGTGACAGAGATGGATGGTTGATCAATGGGAAGTTGTACGGCTCCAGAGCCATGAGAGCCAAATTTGGAACCACCAGATTGGAAGAGATAAAGAAACGTCATCCAAATGTTGAAAAGGTAAAACAGAATTCGAAAGGTAGATACTTTTTATTTAGAGGAAGTAAAAAGGAAAGAGCATATCATAAAAAGCAAATCGCCCATCTGTTAAAACCCTATCCGAAAAGGGAAGTGAATTGAATCCGTCATTCAGTGAAGTTGATCTTGTCCGATCCATAACCAAACAATCGTTCTTTGAATTCGTCAAAGAGTTTTGGGATGTCATCATTCCGGAAGACCCTGTTTGGAATTGGCACATTGAATATTTGTGCAATGAACTTCAAGAGGTGGCGGAAAGAGTCTTTGCAGGAAAACCCAAAGACTACGATTTAATCATAAACATCTCACCAGCATCAACCAAATCAACCATTGCTTCGGTTGCCTTTCCCGCTTGGACTTGGACACAAATGGCAACAGCTAGACACATTTGCGGAAGTCATGCTTTTGATTTGGGAATGGACTTATCCAGAAAATGCAGAGACATCATTGCCGCCCATGATAGAGTAGACTCCAAACCGTCATTCTCTGCATGTTTTCCAGAAATAGAATTAAGAGACGATCAAAACACCAAAGGATATTTTGCAAATACAAAAGGGGGAATGAGAAAATCAGTGACGGTTGGTGGGAAGTCTCCGGTTGGTTTCCATGCTCATTTCTTGATCATCGATGATCCGATTGATCCGCAAAAAGTTTTGTCAGAAGTAGAGATTAAAAAAGCCAACACATGGATGAATGAAACGCTCCCATCCAGAAAAGTGGATAAGACTTTAACTCCAACAATTCTTATAATGCAAAGACTCCACCAGAATGATCCAACGGGTAATTGGTTGGGGAAATCGAAGAAGGGTGCAAAGGTCAAACACATTTCACTTCCGGCGGATTTGAATGAAGGATTTGAAGTGAAGCCGAAAGAACTATCTGAATTTTATGTGGATGGTTTGTTTGATCCGGTTCGATTGCCAAGAGAGATTTTGAGGCAATCGAGAATGCAGTTGGGGGAGTTTGGTTTCTCTGGTCAGTATGGACAGAACCCTGTTCCTCTCGGTGGGGGAATGTTTAAGGTGGAGAGAATTCGGATTGATGAAGCTCCATCTGAATCATCTATTCGGAAACGTGTTCGGTTTTGGGATAAGGCTGGAACACATGGGGCGGGAGCTTATACGGTGGGAGCTTTGATTGGTGTCGATGCTGACAATCGATATTGGGTTTTGGACATCATACGGGGGCAATGGGATAGCTCAGAGCGTGAAAAGGTGATTCAACAAACCGCACAAGCCGATGGTAAGGGAACCATCATAGGACTTGAACAAGAGCCAGGAAGTGGCGGCAAGGAATCAGCAGAAGCAACCGTTCGAAGGCTTGCTGGATTCCGTGTGAAGACTGACAGGCCAACAGGTGACAAAGCATTGAGGGCTGACCCATTCTCCAGCCAAGTCAATTCAAATAATGTCTCAATAAAAAAAGCAGATTGGAATTCTGATTTCCTTGAAGAGCTTCGATTCTTCCCAGCATCAACCTACAAAGATCAAGTGGATGCCTCTTCAGGTGCATTCAATTTAATCACTAAACAAAAAAGAGTTGTGGGTACAATATAATGAGTTCACAAGATCACGATGGTTTTAGTGATCGAATAAATTATTTGAATAAAATGAGAAGTCAGGCGATCCCGTTTGAAAAATCGTCTTATCCCAAACACGTTGTTGAGGATACAATATTCAGTAGTGAACCAGATCAAGTTTTGGTTCGTGCTGAAACGAACGAGGGTGAGATTTTACATGTTGTATTGATCTCTTCTTTTGATGGCAAGAGTTGGTTTTGCTGGATCATCGAACATCAGCGGTTTGATATTATGGAGACAGAGAGCGGATGAAATTGAATGAGCGAACTCCCATTTCACGTTTCGAAAACAGGGAAGAATCTATTTGACATCAATCTGATGTTGGGGGATCGTAAGGTCTCCCAGTTTGAGCAATGGGTATTGCTCACGAGTGATCGACATTGGGACAACCCAAAATCCGACCACGCTCTTCAGAAGAAACATTTGGATGAAGCACTCGAACGAAATGCCGTCATCATTGATGCCGGTGATTTGTATTGTGCGATGCAGGGGAAGTACGATCCAAGATCATCCAAATCCGATCTCCGCCCAGAGCATCAGGTTTCAAATTATCTCGATGCCTTAATTAAAACGGGTGCTGATTTCTTCGCCCCATATGCAAAGAACTTTGCAATGGTTGCGGCTGGTAATCATGAAGCATCCATCAAGAAGCGACATGAGACCGATTTGACAGAACGCTTCTGCTCCACGATGAATTACATTTCTGGTGAAACAGTTTACAACGGTGGTTATTCTGGATTCGTTCGGTTCAAACTTATCGACATCGTGCAAGGCAAGCAAAAGAACTTGGGAAGAAACGTCACGCTTCACTATTCTCATGGTTATGGTGGAGGCGGCCCAGTCACAAAAGGAGTGATCCAGACAAACAGAAAAGCCACCTATCTTCCTGACGCTGATATTGTAATTAGTGGACACGTTCACGAATCTTGGCAAATAGAATTGATGAGAGTTCGAGTTGGTCGAACAAAAATCTATCACGACACACAAACCCACATTTGTCTACCAACATACAAAGAAGAGTTTGGAACAGGCTTTGGAGGTTGGCATGTTGAAAGAGGTGCCCCACCAAAACCAATTGGAGCGGTTTGGCTTCGGTTCTATTATCTCAATTCACATGACCCAATAAAACGAGGGATGAAATACGAAATCACAAGAGCGGTTTGATAGAGAGGTTCGAGGGTGTAATATGATTAAGAAGGTGATCAATATCATTTTGATATTTATAATAATTGGTTCCGTTGGTTGGTATGTGTGGAAGAATGAAAGAGCATCAAGTGAACTCAGAAGTCACGCACTAGGAAATTCGATGATGGCAAATCGAAACTCCATGATGCTACAAATGTTTTTTGACACTGCTCCCGAAGAGATCATGAGAATGATCAGAATGAATCGTTGCAATTGCGGGAATGATAATCCCATTAAGTCGATTACTTTAACAAACTGATTCCGTGAATAAGTTTGCTCAACAATTTTTGTTGTCTTTGAATCCAAAGCATCGAACACACGATACAGACATTAAGGAAGACTTTGTTGAATTTAGTTGGTTCAACCGTTCTTGTGTCCTTGATGTGAAAGTGTTTTTCGATGGTTGGATTCATTGGCAATCTACGATTGATGGAAATCGTGATGATGGCGTTTATCATTACAATGGGGTAACTCCCAGCAATCTGCAAAATCTACTTCGAGAAGTTGCAGAAAGATTGAACTGATTTCAATTGTTTGAATCACCACAACTTCATAAAATTAAAAGCTGAAGAAACAATTGCAAATGAGGTTTTCTTATGCCCACGAATATTCCCGAAAAGCTGAAGCATCTTAATCAGCAATTTTCATCTCTGCAAAATAATGCAGAAACAAGATTCAACACAAATGATTCTTCCGTTTCTTTGATGCGGAAAAACATTCTCACCAAACTACTCGACCCACGAAGAGATATAGATATTGAATGCGGTTATCCGTCTGATATATCTGCTCAACAATTCCGGTATCTTTATGATCGGGAAGGGATTGCTGAAAGAGTTGTATCAATGTACCCAACGGAATGTTGGGCGGTTGATCCTCATGTCCATGAGAATGAAGAAGCTGATGAGACAGAATTTGAAACAACATTCGATGAGCTTCAGAGAGCTTTGAACATTTGGGCTTATCTCTCAAGAGTTGACATCATGAGCGGCATCGGTCGTTATGGTGTTTTACTTCTTGGACTCGATGACGGAAAGAATCTGAGTGAACCCGTTGAAGGAATCTCTGATACAGGTGAAAAGGTTGGCAACGCTCAACACAAACTTTTGTATCTTCGGGTATTCGATGAATCGTTGATTGACATCGGATCATTTGAAAGAGATGAATCCAATCCTCGATTCGGTCAACCGCTTTATTACAACATTACATTTGGGACAATCGGTGAAGGGATCAATCTGGACGAAGGGACGATTGCCAGAGTTCATTGGACTCGTGTTGTCCATATAGCCGACAACAGGCTCTCCAGTGAGACTTTCGGAGTCTCTCGAATGCGTCCAGTCTATAACCGATTGTATGACCTTAGAAAGCTATTGGGCGGCTCTGCTGAGATGTTCTGGAAGGGAGCATTTCCTGGATATTCGTTTGAAGTGAATCCTGATCTTGGAGATGTTGAACTTGACACGGTTGCATTGAGAGCGGAGTTTGATTCTTACTCAAATGGACTTCAAAGGTATTTGGCATTGGCTGGAGTTCAAGCCAAATCATTATCACCACAAGTCGCAAATCCTGAAGCTCACATCAACGCACAAATCAAAGCCATTGCTATAACGCTTGGTGTGCCACATCGAATCTTTATGGGATCGGAAGCGGCTCAACTTGCAAGCTCCCAAGACAAACAAACTTGGAACAATCGTGTCAAGCATCGTCAAGACAAGTATGTGATCCCATACATCATCAGACCTTTCATTGATCGGTTGATTGCTTTTGGTATTCTCCCAGAAGTGGAAGATTACGAAATTGGATTTGCTGATCTATCGACCCCAAGTGATGAAGACAAAGCAAGAGTTGCCGGAATCCAAATCGAAGCAATTTCCAAATACGTTCAATCAGGAGCGGATGCACTTGTTCCGCCAATGGAATTCTTAACGGTCATCATGGGACTCACGACAGATCAAGCGGAAGCCATTTTGATGGCGGCGGCTGATCAAATAGATCAAGACATGATTGATGAAGAAGCCTATGAACAAGAAATGATTGACGAACAAGAGCCGGTTGAAGAAGTGATTGAAGAACCAGAAACAGAACTAGAGGAAGATGAGTTGGAGGGAGAAGAATAATGGGAACAACAGTTACTTATGACATAACTGAAACCGGAGATGACGGTAGGTTTTACACCTCAAGCGGCAGTTATTCCAGCAGTCCAACAACCTACACAGCCGATCATGCCGGTGATTCTAATTACATCTTAATAGGTGCTGAATTTGATTGGGATGATTATAGTTATTCGTGGAGGCAGGGCTGGTTTCGTTTCCAGAATGTCGCTGTTCCGCAAGGAGCCACTATTGATTCGGCTTACCTCAAACCCTACTGGTTGTCTACTTCTGAGAAGACATTCAACGTGGCAGGCTTTGCCAAAGATAATGCCGCTCAACCAACTACGGGAGCGGAAGGGAATCATTCTAACCATACAAGTGCAACAGTATCTTGGGCGGTGACCACTGGTGCAGCGGTTAAGACTTCGCCAGATATTAAGGCAATCGTCCAAGAGATTACAGACCGTGCTGGTTGGGCATCTGGCAATGCAATGATGTTTGGAATATGGAAGTCAAGCGGCACTTATTACAGTTCAGACACTCGTGGGATTTACGCCTATGGGAACAGCAGCGGAAGAGCAGTTGTTCAATTAGAAATAGAATACACTGCTGGAGGTGGTGGGGGCGGTAGTTCAGAAGATGCTTATGCTCCCATCAAAGCCGCATCCTATTCACCAGTAATTTCCCCCGTTAATACAAGCAGAATCATTTCTTAGTAAGGATTATATTGATGCCAAATTCAATGACTCAAATTATGACCGCCGCCACTTCTGGTGAATCAGCTTCTCAGCAATGGTATGGAGGTGAGGGACAGTTTTCAGTATCGGGAACATTCGGTGGAAGTGCCGCTGTTGAATTACAGATGTCTCCTGATGATGGAACAACTTGGATTCCTGTCAGTGGTTCAAGCGTAACGATTGCAGATTGTAAGTCGTTTCGATTGGGAACTTGTGATGTTCGTCTAGCCATCACAAACGAACATGGAACCACATCCATCAATGGTTTCATTACCAAGACAACCGGCCAATGGACTTGATGCCAACTCGATAATCGGAAAAGGGGTTTGGAATAATCCAACCCCGATTTCGTGGAGTAGAATCATGGATGAGAAACGACCGAAGTTTTATTGCCTTAAATGCAAGAGCTTACAAAAAACGCATCGTGGCATTTGTAGCAAATGCGGGGTGTTGATTGGTTGTTCAATCATCAAGCCGAATGAATCAGAATCATTCTATGGTTGCCAAGACAATCATCGAATTGTTGAAGAGCTTCAGATTCTCACAAGAGAAAAAAATAAGTTGCTCATGGACATGTTCGCTGTTCTGATGTTCAAAACCAGATACGGGGAGCCATCAGATACATTGGTGAAAGAAGCTCTTCGGGATGTTAAACAAATAGCAAGGAATGCTTTGAGAGAGTTCGAAGTTGATGAAGAACACCCACCAGAATTGTAATTGTGGACTGACAATCAATGAATCTAATCCGATGCGGCGTGATCCAACAAGAACCACGATGCTTCGGAATTCTTTCATTAAGCAAGTCAACAAACGACTTCGAGAATTAAGAAGAGCAATCAATATTGTTGTTGTTGATTTGGATGTTTTCAGACTCAAGCCAAACCCGTTCATCTCTAATGAACTCCCATTCAACTTCACCTCTTACGGGATCAGGAAGCCAAGTGAGATTGATCAGATTCTTGGCATTGGTAGGCAACCGGCTTTTGTCGCTGATACATCTGTTATTCTTTCAGCACAATCAGCATCAGCACAATTGAATGCTTATCAGGAATGGTTCAAAGCTCAGGTTGATGCGGGACTTCTTGAAGTCGCTGAAGGTTTTGAAGATAGACCGTGGACTTCTCCCTATGTTGAATCTTCTTATAAGAAAGCGGTTGTTCGATCATACAATGATGTTCATGGATTAGCTGGTGAGGTCGGCCCGTTTGGTTCTGGTTCTCGTGCCGCTTTTCTCGAATCCGCATTTGCTGGCCCCATAGGAACCAGACAGATTCAACTTCTAGCAACAAGAGCTTTCCAACAGTTGCAAGGAGTCACGGCGGTAATGGAACAAAACATGAGCCGGATTTTGGCTGATGGATTGGCTCATGGTCGTGGCCCAAAAACCGTTGCAAGAGAATTGAACAAAGTGGTTTCCGGTCTTGGCAAGAATCGTTGTGAGACAATCGCAAGAACTGAAATCATTCATTCATATGCTGAAGGGCAACTTGACTCGTATGAGCAAATGAACATCGATGAAGTTGGAGTGATGGCGGAATGGTCAACTGCTGGAGATGATCGAGTTTGTGAATTGTGTCAATCTCTTGAAGGTGTTGTTCTGGAAATCAAAGAAGCTCGTGGAATCATTCCACGCCATCCAAATTGTCGGTGTGCTTTCATTCCTGCTTTGGTTGATGAGAAGAAGAAGCCAGGACAGAAGACACGACAAGATGAGATTCAAAAAGCAATCAACAAATCTGTGAGAGATCAAGCACCAAAGGGAACCAGTTTGGCGGATGCTCGCAAGCGATCAACATGGGCTGGAACTCGTCGCAAGATCGCCAAAGACAGAACACGAACACCAAGTCTCATCACATCAAAGCCTAAACCAAAGCCTAAACCAAAGCCGAAGCCGAAGCCGAAACCACCAACTCCACCAAAGCCGAAACCGAAACCACCAAAACCGGAACCACCAAAACCGGAACCAAGTTTCTTGAATCGGTTTTGGACTCGTGGTAAATTCAGCAAAAAAGACATGATGAACTATGAAGTGAAGTTAAATCCAAAATGGGCGGATGATGTCACTGAAGTTTTGATGACTCCAGATGGTCAACCATTGGTTGGAAGAGGTCTTCTTATCAATGATGAAAATCTAGATGATTGGGTGTTACATGGTGACAACAGGGGATTCATGTCTTTGAGTACCAACGCAGACGCTGGTGCTGATATTGGTGCATTGATAGGAAGAGAAAAAGTAAAGAATGCTCATTTTTACATCAATCCTGAAAACATGATTGATGATGTGAGGAATTCACCGGACATTCTGAAAGCTGTCATCGACAAGGCAAAATCCACTGATCAATTCGCAAAGTCTTCCGTATCTGAAATTGAAGAATACTTTTTCTTCAAAGCAGATGATGGAACACTTCTTTTGAAAGATCAGAATTTTCTTTCATTTAATGAATATATTAGAGATACAAAATCATCTTTGTTTGATGGTGTTGATTCCTTTATCACATATGACACTAAAACAAATACTCCGATAATAAAAATACTTGATCGAAACAAAGTAAGTTACAGAGGAACATACAATTTAGATCAACGGTTTGACGGATTACCAAAGCCAATTCCGGAACCAAAACCCAAAATCAAAACCGTTGATTTGCCTGATTCAAAAACGACTGGATTCCATCAAGTTGATGCGGGTGATTTTAAGCCATTCGATGCAAAAGCAGATATTCAAGCTCCGGTTGGACTCAATGTTGGCAATGCTAATTCTTCGGATAAATTCGTTCGAAGGATTTGGAATGAAATCGGTGATGAAGGAATTCAAAACGCAGATCATGCCATGAGAATCGGTCAATTGGTTGATGATGAAATAATGAAGAATAAGAAATTTCGAAAGATGAGGATTGAACTTCAGGAACAAGCGGATGAAATAAAAGCATCTCATGTTCGATGGGAGTCAATGGGTGAACTAGAAAAGCATAGACACATGACGAATTTGGAAAGATTCAATATAGCTTCTCAAGAATTTTCTGATGAATACTCTGAAGCGGTTATTGAGTACATGGAAAAAGTTCGTGATGTTGGCGGGAGAGCCGGAGCAGTAGAAACCAATGGAATAACATCATCAAGAGTGGCAACAGAAAGATCAATCAAAAAAGTACAAGCAGAATTGCCAACTGATTGGAACGAACTGGTTGAAGAGAATGTTTATTTGGATTGTGCTTCAATCACGAGAGGTCGTGTTCAAAGATATGGTGATAGTCTGCGTGAGGTTGATTTGAATGTTCCCTATGATAAGAATCATTTCAGATCGAATATTGAAAGAGTCGATCCATCTGAAAAACAAATCAGAACAGTTTATCCGAATATAAGCAGAAAAGGATATACCAAATATAAGGGAAGATATAATGTAGAGACTGAAAAAACCGTGATGAATTTTAGAACTTCAAAAGGAAGAGGAACCGGAAGAAAAGGAAAGAAAAGAAAAAAGATGACTGCGAAAGATTCCACCACCGTTCATGAAATGGGGCATGTGATTCAATATTCATCTGGAAATAAAATCCAAAGGATGGAAGCTCAGTTCATCAAGAAAAGATATATTCAATCATCCAACAAAACAGTTTCCAAAGTTGATGGATTGCCACAAGTGGAAGATGATTTCTTTGAAGCGTATTCCGGAAAATTGTATTCACATAGAACGAAACCTTTAAGAATGGATCGACCTGTCACTGAATACTTGGATGAGATTGATAATCTTTATGAACTTGGAATTCTAAATAATAATTATGAAGTTTTCACGATGGGTATCGAAGGGGTTCTTCACGGAACTGATAGATTGATTTTGACCGATCCAGATCAAGCAAAGTTTGTCATGGGGTTACTATTCGGGTTTTAATTATGTTCAAATTTTTAATCAATAAAGATTTCGAATCTGTTGGTGTTATGGGATGGGAAGACATCACCGGATTGACTGGATCGCCGCATCTCATGGAGTTGTTTCGTGAACATGTTTTGATTATGAGAAAAGTCAAAAGACCGATCCATGTGCAAAACATGTTCTTTGAAGTTGATGATATGATAGACAAAGAAAATCTTGTGTTCTATTTGATCAAGAGAATTTTTCGTGATTCGATATTGATTGAAAATTCACATGATGGTTGGCCGTTGATTGATGAAGATCAATTGACAGAAGAAGAAATGAAAAAATTAAAGACTGAGATATGGTATTGATGACAGACCAAAAAGAAGACAAGCAACTGAAATTTGATTTCATGAAGAAAGAATCTTCTGAAATAAAAAAGTGCAACAATTGCAAATGCTCGAAATCTTGTGATGCTTGAGAAAGCGATTTCGATTAGAATAAACACACCTCATTCTGGTTTTAGGGTTTTTCCCAGAATGAGGTGTGTTTGCTATGGGTTGGGCGTTGACAATATTCAACGGGGTTTGGGTGCAAACACTTATTCACCAAATAAAATCAATTGATAAGTGATCTCTTCCGATCCTGAAGTATTTGCAATCTTCAGGATGTCGGCTGATCCTGCAACAACATCATATCCGGCGGTTGTGGGATTGAAGAAACTCACCATTCCACCAGCACCTATTTTGATTTTGTCGGTAGCACTTCCCATGAAATCGAAGAAGGCATTTGTTGCACCACCAACTTCTAGAGTTGCCGGAGTTCCGGAAACTCCAAGATTCCTAATGACGATTCCTTTGATGATGTTGAAACTGAAGGAGTCACCGAAAGCATCAGTCAAACCACCAGCCAAATCAAATTCTTCGTTGCTCGAATGTGCCAATGCTCTGATATCGTGCCAGATGACAGAAGATAAATCTTCACCACCAGTCCCATTCGTCAACTCATCGATCATCGAATATTCATTGTTGTCTTTGATCTCAGGTGAATCGGTGATTGTTGAATCCGGTGTTTTCACATATTGCCATGTGGCACGCATGTTCCAATTAATCTTGAATGTTTTGGAAACTGTCATTGCAATTTGTCCCTTAAATAAAAAAAGCAGAAGTCATTCAATTATAACTTCCGCTCTTTCTATTTTGAAAGTCTAAGAATTTATTTGATGGTTTCGATCTTGCCTTCGATGACATCAAACACGGCATCGATTCCGTGATCAGACAACCAGAAGATGTCGTGCTTCTGGTAATCGCCTCTTTCGTTGGTAACTTCCATTTCACCGAATCCTTTTTGTTCCATTGATGAAATCAAACCGGCAACTTGTCGGCTGTTCCATCCAAGAACTGACATGAACTCAGCCATTCCGCCTTCGCTCATGTTGTCATCTTTCTGATCTTCTCGATCAGAATAAAGTAAACAAGTTTGAAGAGCTTGAAATTCGTTTTCGGTGATGCTGATTTTTTCAGTTGCGTTGATCATTGTTTTTGCTTTCGTGTTTGAATGTTTAAGTCTTATACAAGTAATATATCGGGCAGATAAGAATATAGCAATAGGTAAATCTGCATTTTTTAAGAATTATTTTTTATTGAAAATTGAACTGACTCAAAACTTCAAATCCGTTATCTTATAAGAATATACTTTTTAACAAATAAGATTTTGGAACACGGATCGAATGAATGATATTACTTCTTTGGTTGTTGCAATTCTAGGTGGTATCGCTTCCTTGTGTGCTGGTGTTTGGTGGTTGTCTCGATTGAGTATGAGTTGCTCACAAACATCAAGAGATGTGCAAGACATCAAAGCAACGACAAAAACCATTTCGGACAACATGATTAGTTATCAACATATTTTGACGGATCATGATAAGAGAATAAAAACTTTAGAAAAGGAATGCAGATGACCAAGACAATTCTTGAAAAAGCAAAAACTGGAATTATAGATTGGTGGAACTCAGCGGGATCGAAAAGACTTCTTGCGTCCGCCATCACTGCTTTCATGGTGACGTTCGGGCAAGACTCCGGATGGATCACAACAGATCAGGCTTATCAGTTGGCTGGAGTTGTGATTGGTTTGGTGATCGGTGATTCTTATCGACCAATCAACCCCAACAAGAAATAAGCTCATGCCGTTTAGAAAACGAAAACGATATCGAGACGATGGGCAATATTCTGATCCATCACCATCAGATGAGAAAGCCGAAAATCGAATGGATGCCAAAGAATCAAAATGGGATCATAAAACCGATAAGCGTGAAACCAAGATAGATGGCAAGGTTCAAAAGCAAGAAGCTAAAACTGAAAAGGCTTATGCCACTGCCGCCAAGAGAAACGCTTTGGCTTCTTTATTGAAATGGGTTGTGATTCTTATCGGCGTTGTATACGCCATCACGAAGCTCGGCGGTTTGGGTGGTGCTGGTGGTTTGCTTGAAACAGTGAAAGGATGGTTGCCACAATGAGATTGAGATTTGTTAAACCTAATCAACCGAAAAGATACATGGTGAGATGCCCATTCAATGCGGATGTGGTAAAGCTCATTGATTTCATGATTGCTGAAGGGTATAAGCCGGTTGGATTGGTTCGATACTGGACACACGTTTTGTTCTGGAAAAAGCAGAAACCCAAAAATTGATTTTAAGAAACTGTTACTCATTCCATATAATGAACTTATAATCTTTTATTGAGTGAAAATAATATGAGCTTACAAAGCGTAACTTTCAACCTTGCCTCATCTGTCAGATTCGACACGATGGAAGGGCGGGAATACATCGTTGCTCCAATGGTCATGATTACCGAAGGAGTTCACAACGGTTCAAATGGTTCTCTTTATTACCCACGCTCAGAACTTGCCAAGACTCCGGAAGTTTGGAATCACAAACCTGTTGTTGTGTATCATCCAACTATGAACGGGCTTGGCATTTCTGCATGTGATCCGGTGGTTATTACTAATCGAAAAGTCGGTGTGATTATGAACACCCACTTCGATTTCAAAACTGGAAAACTTCGTGCGGAAGCGTGGTTGGAAAAAGAGAGAATCGAAGAGATCGATCCTAGAATTGCCGAAACGCTCAACAGCGGTCAAGTGATGGAATTATCTACCGGCTTATTCACTGACAATGAAATCATTGATGGTGAATGGAATGGTGAAACTTATACACACGTTGCACGGAATTATCGTCCGGATCATCTGGCATTGTTGCCAGATAAAAAAGGAGCTTGCTCCATTGAAGACGGTGCTGGTCTTTTGCAACTGAATCAAGAACAAAAAAAATCCCTAGAAGATCAACTTCAGGAAAGTTTTGGTTCTGAGATTCAAATTGAAAATGTAGTGACTTCTCAAATCTCCTTTAATCGTGAAGGTGATTTGTATCAAGTCGATTGTTTTTTTAATGAAGGGGAATTCATCATAGATTCGAAGACTTGCAAAGAAGTCACTGCAAACGATTCTACAGATTCCCGAACTAATTTAGGAGTTGATTCTATGTCTCATGTAGATGAACTAGTTGATGCCATCATTGATAATGATGCAACAATTTTCAATGCTGATGACCGTGAAACTCTGTTGGGATTGAGTGAAGATTTTCTTGCGAAACTTCAACCAGTTGAAAACGAAGAAGCACTTGCTGAAGAAGCTGTTGAAGAAGAAGCTGTTGAAGCTGAATCTGAAGCTGAAGAAGTTTGTGGTTCTGAGTGTGAAGCTGATTGTGAAGCTGAGTGTGGAGAAGAAGCCGTTGTTGAAAACGGAGAAATCACTGTTGAAGATTATGTTGCGAATGCTCCTGAAGGAATTCGTGATATGCTTCTATCCGGTTTAGAGTCTCACAAAAAAGATCGTCAAGCATTGATTGATGTCGTTGTTGGAAACGAAAGAAATACTTTTGCTTCTGATGTTTTAGATACCAAACCAATTTCAGAGTTGAAGGCTCTTGCCGCTCTTGCTTCCGTTGAAGTTGTTGAGAATGCAGAAAAGCCTCTTCCGAATTTCGCTGGTGCTGTCGGAGCTTCCGTCAAGCCAGTTGCAAATGATGAAGATGCACCACTGCAAATTCCAACAATGAATTTTGGAAGTGACAATTCTTAATTTTTCTTTAATAGGAGTCTGAATGATGGCTGTAAATACAATCATTCTAAAGGGCGGCAATCATCAAATCGAAGTGACTCTCGATGCGATTGCAAGTCCAGGAATGGCGATTGAACTCGCCGCTGATGGAAAATATGATCCCGTAGCATCGGCACAAGCCGAAGCACTGAAACAGGGCATCCAACCAATTTTAATTGAAGACGGTCTTCAAGGTAAAACTGTTGATGATGCTTATGCTTCAGGTGATAAAGCTCAGGCTTATCAAGCTGTTGCTGGTGATCATTTACAGGTTTTAGTTAAGGATGGCGAAACAATCGCTGTTGCCGACAAACTAGTTGTTGAAGGTGGCGGAAGTGGTTTGTTTGTTGAAGCCGCTGGTTCTGAAACCGCTTACCAAGTTAAGGCACTCGAAGCCGTTTCACCAAGTGGATCGAACGGACTTTGCAAAGTTGTCGTTCTTTAATCTTTACTGAATCGGGAGAAATGACGAATGTCTGATTTTCTTTATAATGGACATGCAAGCGGAGACGTTGCCAGCACATTGATGGCAAACAACTTCGATCCTCATGTTCTTCGACCTTACATCGGCAACGATGGAAAAAATTATGTGACCGTGAACAACGGCACGAAATCCGTAGTCACCAATGCTCCAGCATCTCTTCGAAAAGATGAATGGATTTCATTGGATGATGTAGTTCTGAAAGCCGCACAACAGCGATTGAATGCAGTTGCTGACCTTCGTTCGGCTGGTCTGCAATACAACATTCCAAATGGAATGGGCAAAACTGTTTTGCAGTATCAGAACCAGAGTGATATTTCTGGTGCATCCGTTTCGATGGATGGCTTGAATCAATCTGATTCAGATCGACCAGAATACAACTTGGTCAATCTACCATTGCCAATCATTCACAAAGATTTCCGCTTCTCTGCTCGTGAAGTTCTAGCAAGTCGAAATGGCAACAGTCCTTTGGATACAACCGTTGCTGAATTGGCCGCTCGAAAAGTTGCTGAAGAAGCCGAAAATCTTTTGCTTGGCGTAAGCGATTCTTATGCTTATGGTGGCGGAACTATTTACGGTTATACCAACTTCCCAAGTCGTCTAACTAAGACAATGACGGCTCCTTCAACCACTAATCACAAGACGACTGTTTCAGAAATCTTGGCGATGAAATCCCAGAGTCAAGCGGCTAAACATTTCGGCCCTTGGTTCTGCTACTGCTCAACTAGTTGGGATCAGTACATGGATGAAGATTATGAAGTTGCAAAGGGTGACAATACCCTTCGTGATCGTATTGGAGCCATTGACGGGATTGATCGTCCAAAGACTTTGGACTTCTTACCTGCCAACACTCTTCTTCTCGTTCAGAAAAGTTCTGATGTTGTCCGTGAAGTTATCGGAATGGACATCACAACAGTTCAATGGGAAGCTAAGGGCGGAATGGAACTGAACTTCAAAGTTATGGGAATCATGATTCCTCAACTTCGAAGTGATTTCAATGGAAACACTGGAATCGTTCACGGTAGCCACTAGTGATATTTGATTTCGGGTGGTGGTGCTTATCCATCACCACCCGATTTCTTTTTTTATTTGGAGACTAAAAAATGAAATTCAAACTTGTAATCGGATCGCACTCAGATATAGAAAACACCTATCAAGCTGGAGATGTAGTTGAATCCGAAATTGATCTTGTGGCTGTTTTCGGTGAGAAGTTTCAAAGCGTGTCAGATGAAGTCGAAGTTCGATTTCCATCCGAAGAAGCACAAGAAGAACCTGTTGAAAAAGAAGTACAAGAAGAACCCGTTGGGGAAGATGTGACAGATCAATTCGATGTTTCAAATTTCGAAGATGGTTTGAAAGTCTTCAAACGCAAACGAAAATATTTTGTTTGCATTGATGGCGAAGAGATCAATCAAGAAGGGCTTTCCAAGAAGAATGTTCTTCCGTTTGTTTCGGATTACTTCGGCTAAGTTCACACACATTGATGAGGTAAAGAGATCATGGCTCGAACTAATGCAACAAACGTAAAAGCAATTATTGAAGTTGACTCTTCAATAATTGTTTCCGATTCTGATCTTGATTCATTCATCAATGTTGCCAATGAACTTGTGACTGAAATGTGTACTGGTGCGAATGGGCCTGACACGGCTTATTCCGCCACTCGTTTGGAGTACATCGAAAGATGGTTGTCCGCTCATTTCTATGCCATCCGTGACCCAAGAGCTAAATCAGAAAAGGCTGGTTCCGTTGGTATCTCTTACGATACCAAAGTTGGAATGAATCTTTCTCTGACCACCTACGGACAACAGGCCATGATGCTTGATACCAATGGCGGCTTGGCTCGATTGGATAAAGGCAAGGGAGTGAATGTTGGTGTGACTTGGCTTGGCAAAGAACGAAAGACAACGAGTGATTCATAATGGGCATCATTTCAAAAATTAATAAAATGAAGGCGGTCTATTGGCCGCCAAGTTCTGTTGATGCTTATGGTCGCCCCACTATGGGAACAGCGGTTCAACTTGATGTTCGTTGGGAAGACAAGCACGAACAATTTTTGGATGCCAACGGAGAAGATCAAACTTCGAATTCAATTGTTTACGTTTCCGCTGATGTTTCTCTTGGTGGTTATCTCTGGCTTGGTGAGTTGGAAAGCAAACCATCAGATCCAAAATTAGATAAAGACGCTCATGAGATAAGAAAATTTGAAAAGCTCCCGAACTTCAAAGCCACTGAATTTTTGAGGACTGCGATTTTATAATATGGCTGATAAGATTGACTATTCGATTCGTCTTGATGGTGTGCCGGATGGACTCAAAGAACTTCAGAAGAAGTTCCAAAAAATGAATCCAACTTACGCCAAAGCGTGGAGAGTTGCTTTGAATCGTGCTGGACTTTTTATAAAACGAGAAGCACAATTGAGAACGCCGGTTGATACTGGTGCTTTGAAAAATTCAGCACGATATAGAACAAAGGGAGTCGGCTGGCATTCCTTTGGTGAAGTTTCTTATCATACTGCTTATGCGGTTGCTGTTCATGAGAACGTCAGGCAATCAGGTAAAGGTAAGCCACGACAGGGAATAAATAAAAAAGGAAAGCAAAGAAGAGGAACATATTGGGACAACGGACAACCCAAATTTTTAGAAAATGCCTATCGTGAAAACAGAAAGGAAATGTTGCATCGAATAAGAATGGACTTACAAAGGTATTCATCATGACAACACTTCCACCCATTTACAATATAGCCCACCCACCTTCGATATTAATCAGAGATTATTTGATCTCAAAGAGCATCGGAGTTGATCCAACAACCAGTTCATCAGACTATCCAATCTATGTCAGTTTGTTACCAGATGCTGACAATGTAAAAGATAAAGCATTAGCCGTGATCGATACCACTCCCGTTTATAGAGCGGAGTGGAGCAGAAACGGACAACTATATCCAGATTACGGAATTCAAATCTTAATAAGAGATAATGATTATCCAACAGGATTCAGTAAAATGAAGGATGCGTTGGATGCGTTGGATGAGATAAAATATACTTTGTTGACTCATGATTCTATTCAATACAAGATGAGATATTTTAGAAGGGTATCTGAGATTCCAATAGGACAAGAGGACGACAACCGGAGACGGCAATTGTTTAGTATCAACGGTCTTTTTTCAGTCATCGACAACACCAAATAGGAGAGTTTCATTATGACTCAAAACTTATCAGGAATAGAAGTAGATGGTTTAGGGGCACAAGTCTCTATTGGAAGTATGAGCTTACAGGAAGTAAGCATCACACCCCCATCGACTCAAGGTGGTGGAGCTTTGGAAGTTACCACCCATAGAAATGCAGCATGGAGAACCAAAGCACCTAAGACATTGAAAGACTTGGGTGAGTTGACCTTCAGTGCTATTTATGATCCAGCCCAATACAATACTCAGGGTATCGGTAATCTTAACAGCAATCAGGAAATCACTGTCACATTCCCAGATTCATCTACATTGGTATTCTATGGATTCATTGATTCTTTCAGTGCTGGTGAAATAACTCCTGGCGAGTTACCAACCGCTGAAATCACTGTGATTGTTACCAATCAAGATGGTTCTGGAAGTACGCCTGGTTCTGAAACCGCTCCAGTTTATACTTCGGCTTAACTTTAATTTTTAGGAGACGAAAAATGAGCAATGAAGTTCTAAAATTTAATCTTGATCTTGATTCAATTCCCGTTGAGTTGGAATCACCGGAAACCGGAAAAGTTCAAAAGTATCTTTTGAAAGAAATGACCGGAACCGCAAGAGATCAATATATGACGTTCATCACAAAAAGAATCAGCACTGACTCGGAAGGGGAAGTGACTGTAACTGGATTTGATGGACTTCAAGCAAACTTGCTTCATTCTTGTTTGTATAAAGTTAACGACGATGGAAAAGAAACAATCGTTCCCATCGGCACAATTCAGAAATGGCCTTCGAGAGTTGTTGAAGCTCTGTTCAATAGAGCAAAAGAACTTTCCGGAATGAATGATGAAGCGGCTGAAGAAGCGGGAAACGATTAGAGACTGGTGAAACTCTTTGGTGGTTAATGCTCTCTGAGAAACTCGGGATGTCTCTCAGAGAGTGCCAGCAAAAAGTCACTAGTCGTGAATTTGCTTTGTGGAAAGTTTATCTGCAAAATGAACACACCCGATTCCATCGAGAAGATTATTTGTTTGCAATGATTGCGGCTGAAGTCAGGCGTACCATTGTGAAGAATCCAAACAGCGTCAAAGCTGATGACTTTTTGTTGAAGTTCGTTGAGCCTAAAGGCTCATCAAAGAAGTTGACAAAAGAACAACAAGAAGAACTTCGACGACAACAAAAGTTAAATTGGTTTGGAATGGTTGGATTAGATTCTGAAGAGTTTCTTGGTGAGGGAAAATAGATGTCCGCTGATGTCTCTGCTTTAGTTTTACGAATTGCCGCTGATGCCTCTTCCCTTAAAAGGGAATTAGCTGATGCAGGTAATTCCGTTAAAGGTTTTGAGTCCAAAGTCGGCAAGGGATTGAAAAGTGCGGGAGCCTCAATGAAGAGCTTGGGGCGGAGCATGTCTCTATATGTCACTCTTCCATTAATGGGAGGAGCGGCGGCATCTATAAAAGCATTCGCTGATTTTGATAAAGCCATGACTCAATCAACTGCGATCATGAGCGGAGTCACTAGCAAGTTACGGGAAGAGATGGCCGAAACTGCTAGACAAATTTCTCTTGAAACTCCCACCTCTGCAACCAAAGCGGCGGAAGCATATTTCTTTCTTGCTTCTGCTGGTCTATCTGCTGAAGAATCGATTCGTTCTTTGAGTCATGTCAACAAGTTTGCCATTGCTGGTCAATTTGATATGGCAACAGCGACTGACTTATTGACTGATGCACAAAGTGCTTTGGGATTGGCTGTAGGCACAACAGCAATGAAGACTGCTTCTCTTGTGCGTGTGTCGGATGTTCTAGTGAAGGCTAACACTTTAGCCAATGCAACCGTTGAGCAATTTAGTACCGCTCTTACTTCTAAGGCTGGTGCTTCCCTTCGTAACTTCGGGAAAGACATTGAAGAAGGTGTTGCAGTTTTAACGGTCTTTGCTGATCAAGGAATCAAAGCAGAACTTGCCGGAAACAATTTGGATCGTGTTCTTCGTTTGATGGCTCAGGCATCTTCTAAGAATGCAAAAGAATTCAAAATGCTAGGTTTCTCGGTATTTGATGCGGATGGTAATTTCAGAAACTTCGCTGACATCATCGAGAATTTAGAATTGGTTCTTGCTGGACTTAGTCCAGAAATGAGAGCAATTCGATTGGCTCAACTTGGGTTTGATGCAAGAGTTCAACAAGCCATCACCCCACTCATCGGATTTTCACAAGCCATCAGGGATAATGAAGCGGCTCTTCGAAATTCTGCTGGAACAACTGATGATATTGTTCAAAATCAAATGAAGGCTTTCAGCACTGAGATGAAAACTCTTTGGAATTCGATCACTGATGTTGCTAGGCAAATCGGTGAACTGCTTGTTCCGGCTGTTCGATGGTTAGCAAGAGAAATTCAAGGAGCAATTGATTGGTTCAATAGTTGGGATGAAACAACAAAAGTTGTTGTCATATCAATATTGGCACTTCTTGCCGGTGTTGGGCCGTTGCTGATCGCACTTGGAACGATGGTTGGAATGGTCGGTTTCCTAATAGTTGGCTACGGCACTATGACAAGGAAACTAAAATTGATGGCCGCCACAAGCAAAGCCGCCGCAATCGCTCAACATGCGTTGAATTTCGCAATGAAAGCAATGAAGGCTGTTGCAGTAGTCGCCGCCGTTGCCGCCGTTGTCGCTTTGATTGTTGCTATTCGTCGGGCTAAAGAGGGATATGGTGAACTGAATGCCGCAATGAGGGAGAGAGATCGACTAGACAAGAAATGGATGGAATCTTGGGAAAAGACAAACATTCGGGAGATGAATGATCTTACCGGAATGGTTGACGGTATAGAGAAAACGAAAGCATTTGCCGAATCAATCAAACGTGTTGGAAATAATGTTCAAGGCATGAACATGCGTATGAAGTTACAAAAAGAATTGCTTAAAGAGATGGAGGATGCGGGAGCGGAATACGGAAAAACTGGAAGTGAAGTCTACACTGCTGAAAGGGATAATCTCGATAAGATGCTTGAGCAAAAGGAGATGTATAAGAAACATCAGCAAGATTTAATTGAAGCTGAAAAACATCATGCCCAAGTTCTCAAAGACAAAGAAGACATTGAACAAAATAGAGCAATTCGACCTGACTTGATTGCGGAAGAAACCGATGAACTTGTAAAGATGACCAAAGAACTTGAGCATCAATTAGCCACTTATGGAATGACCAATTCAGAAATTGAAGTTTACAATGCTAAACAAAAGGGTGCTAATTCTTTGCAAGTGATGGCATTGCAAAACATTGCTGATAAAAACAATGCGTTGGAAGAAGAAGTTCAAGCAAGAAAAGACGC
>Ga0098038_1000144_pt1 | contig 30355 bp, 35 predicted proteins | sample 5B_taG_FD_75051 | JGI IMG/M metagenome (GOLD analysis project Ga0098038, IMG submission 75051) | Marine viral communities from the Subarctic Pacific Ocean - 5B_ETSP_OMZ_AT15132_CsCl metaG | ecosystem: Environmental > Aquatic > Marine > Oceanic | place: Pacific Ocean | collected 2015-01-08 | reverse complement strand
TGTACCCGGCAGAAGGAGCCACCGATGAAAGAAAAGCCCTACCGCGTCACAATGACCTACCTCAAGAATGTTGCAAAGCGTCACCGTCCTCCTGTTTATGAGGAGCAGTCAAAAGATGAGACATTCTGGGGACTTAGCGCTGCTGACGCAGAGCGCAAGTGTCACGCTCGCTACGGCTATCAGGTCACGGTTAAGCGTGCTAACCTCCTGCCTGGATGGGAAAAGGTAACTTTTTAGTTTACCTCTTTCAATCCGTTCTTATTATTTAAATGTCCCCAACAAAGGAGAAAGGACATGACCCGCAAGCACTTTAAAATGATTGCCAATATCGTCAAAAACATTGAAGACCGCCGCACCCGCGAGTCGGTTGCTATGGACTTCGCTTATGCTCTACGCGATGAAAATCCACGCTTTGACGTGTCTCGTTTTGTTGAAGCCTGTCGACCTGCTAGCAGCTAGGAGGCGCTGATGAATCTCCAAGTCAATGATTTAGTTAAGATTAAGGGTGCGCCCGGTGACTTCTATGTCATAGAGCTTCATCCTGGCACTAACTGTGTCAGTCTAATGACCCCCGACAATCGATGCGTCTATATCTCCAGAGCAGAGCTAGAGGTAGCACAATGAAAAAGCAGTTTAATGTCGGCGACTTAGTTCGCTTCAAGCAACGCGGACGTCAGCTTGATTCACTAGCTGCTGAAATGCCGTGGTTGCGTGAACTTGGCGTTATCATTGAGAATGATATCGTTAAGGGTTGCATTGTGACCTTCCCAAGCAAGACGACGGCGGTATCCACGCTTAACATTGAGTTAGCTTAATCATTCCGAGGGTTTATAAAATAATAAAATAAATCCTTTACCCCGCTTTATTCGTTCTTATTGTTTAGGTGTACCAGGGAACACGGAGCCCACACGATGCAAGACAAAACCTTCTATGTACACTATGAGCAGCTCTACAGTGGGGAAACTTACTGTTACGCGGTCGAGCTTCAAGCCAAGTCCTTCGCGGAAGCCGAGCGCCTCACGGAAGAGCGCTATGGCAATGGCGCGGTCAACCCGCTGACTATCACTTCAATCAGACAACACAGCCTCTAGGAGAATCCACATGGCACGCGATATTAATAACCCAATGCTCTGGCAAGACGCCGTTAACGAGTTTACTAACCACATCCTCCCCATGATTCCAACACGCCATGATGGCACGGTTGACACCGTTGCCTCATCCGAAGCATGGAACAACTGGACCGATTCCCTGTGCAAGAGTCGCATCATTTCCGACTGGCAGTATGAGAACTGGTCACATCCTCCCTGCAATGATTAGGCTCAGAGTTTTATGCTCGCGCGCACGTAAGTTTTTTACTCGCACACATAGGAGAGCACAATGTTTGAAGTTTGCCTAGGCATTTTTATCGGTTACTTTCTTTTTAAGTAATCATTTCAAGTACTTACAAAAAACATTAAATAGTTTTTTACTCGCGCTAACCCGTGCCTATGTTATAGGTGTCCCAAGCAAAGGAGAGGACAATGAGCAAAAGCGATAGCCACAACTACCGTACATCACGCCGCACTTTCTCAGGCAAGCTTAGGGTTAGAGGTGAGCACAAGCGCGCTGCACCTAACGAAGGTCGCCCACGTGTTGGTCAAACTCGCATTAACCCGCGCAACATGCCCGCGACCATCATCCACAAAGCGTGGCTAGCTGATGGCACTCAAGTCGCGGTCTGTCAGGTCAATGACCTCTTTGTCGCTGCCCGCTTCGATGCGCATGAACAAGTGATTGGCAAGCCAATCGAGTTCAAGACGGTCAACGCGCGCACTAATGCGATGGCGTGGTGTCGCGATTGGACCCGAAAAACGAGGGGCTTCTAGATGGTCATGCTCTGCCTCGCTTTCTTTTGCTGGTTCATACTGGCAGAACTAACGGAGAATCCTTAATGATATCAAATACTTTGATGTGTCTAGCAGTCCTCGCTTTAGGCTTTTGTGTCGGCTTCGTTTGGGGAGAGCTTAAATATAGCCGCGAAATCGATTTCACACCGGATAACAATAAAGACAGTAACTTACGCTAGGTGCGAAACAGTTTACGCACTTAAGTGGGAACTAAGAAGCGCACTACGCGCTCTAACTTGTTGATATCATTGAAGGTGCAAAGTTGGCACGCACATTGCATATATATAGGGGTATGAAAAACGTTTCTGAGAGCAGACAAAAAAAAGTGAAAAAAAAGCACTTTACCCCTTGTCTGGCCTCAAACGGTTCTTATTATTTAGATGTAGCCAAAAACAGCACAACCGGAGGAACCCACATGCTGAACGCTCTTACTTCACTCGCCACCACCGCCCTCATCCTCTCCAAGACCGAGCAGCTAGCTCTTTGCGCTCTTGCTCAAGAGGGTGACGCCGCAGCACGTCACGGCCTTATCCAGGCCAATATTCGCCTTGCTCACAAGGTTGCCAAGAAAAATGTTCGTAAAGGCATTGATTTCAATGACTTGCTAGCCGCTGCCGCTGAGGGTATCCTCATTGCTATTGACAAGTTCGACGCCACTCAGGGCGCGAGCTTTACGACCTATGCCCGCATGTGGATGGTTGCTAAGTGTCAAGAGCACGTGCAAGCTAACGCTGGCCTTGTGCACTGTGGCTCACGCACTTCTAAAAAGTTGTGGAGCGGTCTCCAGAAAGCGCGCAAGGCTATCGGCCAAGACGCTAGCCCTGCTCAGATTGCTGCTCACATGGGCCTTGATGAGAAGGACGTCACCGCTTGTCTCAAGTACATGCAAGCACGTGGCACTAGCCTCGATGCCCCTCTCTCCGACGACGGTGCAACGGTTGCAACGGTTGTGCCTTCTGAGGTCATGACTCAGGACGTCGCTCACGAGCGCACTCAAAACAGCACCATGCTCGCCTCAGCTTTCGAGGACTTCGCTAAGACTCTCAACGCTCGTCAGCGCGCTATCTTCGTGGGTCGTATCGCTCATGAGCTTAAGGGCGCCGACAAGCGTTGTGCTAACTCTTTCGGTTGCACAAAGCAGCGTGTAGGCCAGATTGAAAAAGCGCTTCGTGGCCGCATGGCCTCCTACCTCACTAGCCGCTTTGGCGCTGAGACCGTTGCCGATATGGTCAGCGCTTCATTCTAATGAGTGCGAGGGCTAGACTGATAACCTTGCTGGTTATTCTAGTGATTGCTTTATTTATTACCATGGCTGGCTTAAGCTGGCTCTACCCTGAATCATTCGGAGGGTTCAAAAGATGAATGAAAACAATAACTTTAAATGGGCTCAAGACCCTGTAATCGTTAGGCTTTCGGAGCTTCTTGAGAACATGGATATTCCAGAGATGAGGAGAGACTTAAATAAAGTCAGCAATCTCCGATGGTTACAGCGTAACCTTAGCGCTAATAACGAAGGCGACAAGCTAGAGGCTGCTCATCTTCTCATTAGAACACTATTAAGGCGAGGGTCTAAATAAATGAATAAAATAAATAACTTAGTTAACACTTTACTCTCCCAAGCCCTAGGGCCAGAAAGCCAAGAGATTAAAGCTACTTATACGCTATGTATTCCTTGTGAGGGTGATGTCCAACGCTACGAGGCTGGCTCTCTGGTACAAGCTGAGATAATGCTTAAGGATTGGCTAGGCGCTGGTTGGCCTGCATGGATAGAGGATACAAGCGGTGCACTTATTCACTCAGTAGCCCAGCAAACTAACACGATTAACTAGCTGGGTAGAACACTAGGCCCTAAAGCTTAGCTATTACAGTAGGTTAGGGGTAGCTAATAGGATATAAATATATATAACCCTGCAAAAGGGTATATAAAAGGGTAGCAAATACAGGGACATGCACACTCTACTTTAACCTACCCACACCCTTTACTAAGTCAAGCTAGTCCCTATATTATTTTTATGGTCGAACACACTGAAAACTTCAATGAACCCGCTGACTTTGCAGCTTATAAGCTACGCGCACTAGTCAGGGAAGCCGTATCTGACGGCGAGATTGACAAAGCCCACGTGATACAGGATGCACTTGACAGCTACCTCCTAGGAGAGATAAGCATAGGCTTCCATAGCGGCCGACCATTCAATGGGGAGACAGGGGAGTTTATCGAATAAGCTTAACATAATCGCACAATCATGCTAAACTCTTAGCTATACCATCACATGCCCTTGCTGAGCGCTAAACTTTGAGCATAAAACTCTTGTTATATTAAGCATATAGGGGGGGGGAGGGGGTAGACCGGGATATACCTACTACGGGACTATACGGGTCACTAGGCAGGCTATACTCATTCGCGATGCCTGGCTAATTTTTGAGATTTTGGTTTTTTCAAAGAACAATAATTACAGTAACTTAATTAAGGTTTAGCTTGGGGGAGCTAAGGTTTGCGCTTATCAATTAATGCTATTATAAGCTGTGTAAGCAAATTAGCCACAGGCGGCAATAAAGCTAGGCTAAGCATAAGCAAAGCGTATGTGGATATATCATAGCTCATTTTATATAAATTTAATTATCATAATCCTTAGTCAGGGTGTAGAGTACTATTAAGCTAGCTATACCAAAAATAACATAATATAACCAGAAAATATTATCATTATAGCTAATATTAATTAAAGGTTCAAGCTTAAGATTGCCGAGATCCATTATATATCCCCAAGCGTCATGTGCAAAGTGAAGCTGTTTCTTGGTACCAATTACACTGATTATACTCATAGCACCATACCTCATAACATGTTTGATTGTAACTATGAGTTTCTACAACACAACACATGCTATCACTATTGCCTAGGCAGTCTGTGCTGTTGGGCAATTTAGATACATCACATAAGGCATAAGCAAAATCACCGCCAAGAAAAATTACCAGAATTAAAATACTTTTTAAAATTATCTTCATATTTATATTATAATAACTTTTAGGGAGTTATCTAGATGAAAATTACAAAAACTAAGTTAAAACAAATTATAAAAGAAGAACTTGCAAAAGTTCTTAATGAAGAAACACCTGAAGACGCTGCGCGAAGAGAAATGGAACGACAATTTCAAGGCTATGGTGACGATGAACCAGCACCTGCAAAGACCCCTGCAGCAAAGCCTGCAACAAAACCAGCAGCAAAGCCTAAACCTAAGCTTAAACCTGCAGGGCCGGCTAAAGAAACACCACTTACGCGAATACCACAAGGAAGCAAATTTAGTAATTTTAAAATAAAGCAAGGAGTTGCTTATATAACTTACACAACTCCAGATGGGGTATCAGCAATTGGTACAGCAACAAAATTCAGCAACCCTGTTCACGCGAGGAGGACCGCGGAGACGGAAGCTGCCGAAAAATTACGAGCAAAGCTAGCAAAGAGAAATTAACATTATGAAAATCACGAAAAAACAACTTAAACAAATTATAAAAGAAGAGCTTGAAGCTTTAAGTGAGAAAGAAGGAGGCTTTCAGCCTCAACCCGGTCAAAAGAAGGATGTCGAAGGGCAGAGACTTTCTAGGCAGATGGATCTTATAGCTAAGCTTGTACAAGGTGCTGGAAGTCGAAAAGCTGTAGAATTAAGAATTAATGAAGCAATCGAATCATTAACTGCAGTATACAATACAATTCGCAGCGCCACAGGAATTAGTTCTAAAGGAAGTGTTGGTAGAGGCGGCGCTTTAGATGCAGACTTTGAAGGAGAGGATGTCTTTAATCTTCAACAAATGCAATCGCGTTTAGATTTAGCGATCGGCACGCTGAGACATCTTCTAGAACTAGTGAAAGGCGACGAGGATCTGCAGATATGAAAATTACAAAAAAACAACTTAAGCAAATTATACAAGAAGAGCTAGCAGCTTTGGCTGAAGAGCCTAATGACGAAGCAATGGAACCTGCAGATTCTCCTCGCGATACAATTGCTCGCAGCGTTTCAAGGATAGCTATGATATCAAAAGTATCTTTAGAAAAACCTCCTGCACCTGAAGATCTTAAATCTAACTTAGAACAAATTAACCAGTTAGCTGGACAAATATCTTCTTTGTTAGGTACCATGGACGATCCTAGGCTTTAAACTATGGAACAAAATGAATTTAAAACCTTAATTAAAAAATTAATTAAAGAGCAAATTCAAAATATCGACCCAGATAATAAATTAGATTTGGGTCGATTGGCCGGTAAGAGTGTTGATGATAATCACCTTAAACTATTAGAGATGGCTGCAATGTACAAAGCTTTGCATGATATGTTTAAAGATGAAAATGATATATTAGATGAACCCCCTAGAGAAAGGGCCATTCACATGCTTCATGCCTCTTTAAGCAGAATATTTCGATCTAAGTATATAAAATACAAGCGAGAAAATACAAGCGTTTAAAATCTAAATAAAAAAAATTTTTACGCTGCGCTATTTTTTGATCTTGAGCACTGTGTGCAAAGGCCTCACAAATTTTGCGTCGAAAAATAACTCTGCGCCTGATGATGTAAACCTTACTGCACGGATCCCTTTATTGCAGCGCTTAATTGCTGAGGCTATTAAAGAGTTTGTTGCATAAAAGCTAATTAAGCCATCTTCTTTTACTTCTCTCTTATTCCAGCTTACAATAACTTCTGCGTCTGGATCTCCACCGTTATGAAAATATTTCTTTTTCAAATATTCAATTACTGATGAAAAGTGTTCGTTGTCGTGCTGGATAAATTTTCCGGCATGTTGTTTTAAAAAGTTGCTAGACATATACAATCCTGTAAATTAATTCTCTATACGTTTAATGTAACAACTAGTTATCAATAAGGAAAGAAATAATGAGAATCTCTTTTAAAGAAATCGACGATGGACAAGCAAATGAGATATTTGTTAATGACCAATTTATTGGTAGTGTTAATCTAAATGTGTGGTCTGGTATGTGGCATATGCAACCAAACTTTAATTTAGGTTATTACAAAAAGGATAGTTTATTGAAAGAAAAGTTTGAGTCGGCTTATAAAGCTGGAAAAGAAATGGCTAGCTTATATAGCAAAACAATGTTTAAATATGATTATGAAGAACATGGTTATTTAGACTTGGATGATGCCGACGATTATGACATGAGGGATATGTACAAAACGTTTCGTCTCCCTTGAGGTGCACAAATGAAAAAACCAGTTTTAATGCTTACGATTATTTTAGTTTCTTTACTATCATGTAGTGAAGTTGCGCAAGAGCATAACTCTGGCTATAAAGATATAGTTGAACAAACTTCTGAAATTGACATAGTGCCATGGCAAGATGAATTAGATACTTCGGGCCCTGAATGTATTGAATGTAAAATGTATTTTTGCCCACCGTTAGATTCTGTCTGGCAAAAAGAAATCTGCATAAATATATGTGAGGATCCTCCTACGCTTCACTCAGAAACTGAATGCACGGAGTATATGGAGTGTGATCCAACACAATATTTAATTGCATCTATAGAATGCACAACAGCCGATGGCTACCCTGGTACACAAGATAAAGTATGCAATAAGGGCAAAATACAATATACTGATTGTGTATCAGAATGTTATGAAGAGTCCTGTAATGGTATCGATGATGACTGTGATGATCTAATCGATGAAAATCAACTAAACGTTTGCGGCGAGTGTGGAATTGTCCCACCAGAGACTTGTGATGGTATTGATAATGATTGTAATGGCGATACTGATGAAGATTTAATTCAAGCATGCTCTACTGTTTGTGGTAACGGCTTTGAAGTGTGCGATACTGGTAATTGGATATCTTGCACTGCTCCTCAGCCTGAAAATGAAATATGTGATGGGTTTGATAATGATTGCGATAACCAAATTGATGAAGGTTTGGAGTGTATATGCACGATACAAGACGTTGGTGTTTTGTTTCCATGTGAAGAAGATCCTTTATTATGTGGCCAAGGATTTAAAACCTGTGAGTGTGTCGACACACAGTGTGCTGAAATAGTAACAACTCCCTGTTATGCTCTTTGCTACTGGCTACCACCTGAACTACAAGACCCAGCATCGTGTGATCCTTTTGTTGGAATTCCTCTGGAAGAAGAAAAATGTAATAATTTTGATGATAACTGTAATCAGCAAATCGATGAAAATTTATTAGCCGGCTGTTATACTGGGCCTGCTGGTACAATGTCAGTTGGTATATGTAAGCCTGGAGAGATGGTTTGTGACTCTGGATCTTGGGGTAGTTGGGATGAACTTGGAGAGTTTGTTGGTGGTTTTTGTTCTGGAGAAATTACACCTCAAAAAGAAATTTGTAATGGACTAGACGACGATTGTGATGGTATAACTGATTACGGTGAAGAAATGAAAGAGACAGATATTTTATTTATCGTTGATTGGTCTGGATCTATGGGTGACGAGATTAATGCTGTTATGATTGCCTTAAATCAATTTGCTGCTGATTTTAGTGATGAAGAAGTTTTACAGTGGGGTATGATTAGAGGGCCGGCCCCAGATCCTGCAGGGCCGTTCTACTATGAAAGACTTGAAATGGTGCAAAATTTAGTAGGATTTTCAGACTTTTTAAGCTCAATGGCTAGTTTAGACTCTAGTGCTAACGGAATGAATGGCATGCGAGAAATGTTGCTAGATGCAATATATTTATCAGTGCATAACATTTCTTCAAATTTAGTATATCCTATAATAGATTTAAATTGGTTGGGAGTTATTAATCAAAATGGAATGGGCACACAGGTAGTTGAATCCGAACCACCGCTTCAAAATTTTAATATTAATTGGAGGTCGGGAGTAGAAAAAATTATAATTGTTTTTAGTGATGAAAGCCCGCAGAGTTATATGGAACCGCTTTTACAGCTAGGCGACGTAAAAAATGCATTGGCTGGTACGCCCCAGCTTAAATTATATACTTTTTCTAGATCAGGAAGTGACAAACAAGAGTGGGAACAATTATCTAATGCGGGTGGTGGTCAGTGGTTTAAACTTTCAAATAATCCAACTACAATGTACAATAATTTAATGCTAATATTAGACGAAATATGCAAAGGAGAAAACAATGAGTAAAACAAACGATGAATTACAATTTGAAATAACAGAAACAAAAAGACTTATTAAAAACTTACGAAAACAGAATGCAAAACTGAAAGATGAGGTACAATCACTATGGGGAATGCTTGATGAATTAAATGAAGCAGACATTAAGAATTGGGCTCATCTTATGAATGAAATTCGTGAAAAAGAAGCGCAGGCGCAGTTAATGACAGCTCCAAAAGCTGATTGCTAAGAGGTAAAATGTTTGTTGAAAAAAATAATATTTTTAATTGCTATGACGTCCTGCATAACTTGCTCAGGTCATGGCCCAAATGTATTTTTTTCTAATAAAAACAAACCTTTATATACAAACTCTTTGTGTATACCAGACAAACCTCTTCCTCAAATGATTATTATTCCTTTTTTTGAGAATGCAACACAAATAGTACCTAACTGTAGAACATACCCAAAATATAAAACTGCGCTAGCTTTAATGATATTCTATCATGAATGGGTTGAATATTTTGGCGATCGCGATTTTGCTGTTAGGGGCATGCTACAAAAAGTTATGATTCGTTGGAGTCTGGAGAAAAAAATAAGTAACAGAGGCTATAGTCTAAACGGTGAATCTTTTATAAATCGAACTATTGTTGGTCAGGTTGAAAGTGAAAATATTATATGGGTCTGGAGAGGCTATAATTTTAAAATATCAGAAAGTGCCTTAGCACATGAACTGGTGCATTTAGCTTTGATGGCTAAACACGGATCGTATGATGCTGATCATGAAGGACATATATACCGCGGATGGACTCCAGCTCATTCAGCAATGATTGTTAGTATAAAAAGAATGATGCGTGCTTTTAATTTATAGGAGGGTGTTATGTGAGTAGATATACAAAATTAATGATTGTGTTGACTATTGCTGCTTTTATTTCAATGGGGCTACCTTGGTTTTGTCCTGAAGCAATGGGCAAACAGCCAAAATCAAAATTCTATGATTTTAATGATCAAATAATTGACGGTGAAATAAAAAAACCCACGACACTTTACACGGACGCTAGAGACAAGGTAAAATTTGACAGGTTAATGAAACTTAAAAAAAGCTTTCTTCCCAAGCTATTTGCAACAGCTAAAGAAAAAGTTTTTAAGTAGAATTAAACTATTTATTATATACAGAAAATATATAAAAATTAATGACACTTATAAGAGGTAAAAGTTGGATTATATTAAGCGCCGACAAAAGCAGTGGGAAAAGAAGTGGCAACGCGAAGCTGAACTAGAAGCTAAAAAAGAAGCAGAGCGAGTCGCTTTAATGGAAGCTGAAGCTCGTAAGCAAGAAGAAGCTGCAACACGCAAAAGACTCCTTCAAGAACAAAAGGAAGCTGAACGTCTTCGCCTAAAACACACTCAAGCAAGAGAGAAATTAGCTGAAGATAAGTGGAATGAGCAGCTTGATATTTTGCTGGGTCAGCTTGCCCGGCAAAAACAAGAAAACAAAAAGCTTGAAGAAATAAAGATTATAATCCAAAATCGTGAGCCTTCTCTTCAAGTGCTTGATTGGGATAAGTGGCTAGCTAACCCACTTAATCAAAGGCTAGCCGATTTAGATTTTGAGCGCGCCATGGCCATGTTTAAGAGCGATAATTTAATGGCAAAAAGAAGGCATGGAACTCGCGGAACTGGAAAAACTTTTAATAACGCGCTGTCATTTGCTGGTGATAGAAGTGGAGCTGCAAAAACATTTGTATCAACTTCATTTAATCCTGATACGTACTCACTTTGGAATGGATTTACTGTTTCTTTTTGGGTTAGGCCAGATGAAGAAATGAATCAAAAATCAGTTATATTAGGTACTAGAGCTAGCAGTCCAGTTGCAAGATTTCATTTTGGATTATCAGGGGCCGGCGCTAATAATATTGGAGTAGGTATTGGTGGCAATGATGTTACTGGAATTAACAATCCAATGGAAGTAGGTCGATGGTATAATTGGGTAATATCATATACAGGCACTCAGTTTCCTAACGGAGAAAGAAAACTTAGAATGTGGATAAATACAGATGCAAGGATGGCCAACAACAATAATACTTCTTGGGGCAATCAAGATGAAGCTACTGAAAGCTATACTCACGGAATATATTTTGGAGGTCGCAATACAGAAGGTTCAGGGTATACTAACGGATTTGCTTGTGCTCTTGATGAAGTGGCTATTTACAATACATGTATTGATTCAGATGGTACTTTTGCCAGCGAAATATATAATGCCAACGCTGGCTATGACCATAGAAACAATAATCATAGTGATAGCCTTGTAGGATACTGGAGATTTGACGAGGGTAGAGGAACAACCGTTAAAGATTTATCAGGAAATAGTAATCACGGAACATTAACTACAGATGGCACTGGCCTGCCAACTTGGATCAGAAAACCAACAGGATACGGGCAATAATGATTTATTTAGGGCGAGCGCTGACGTCCCGCTACCTCCACCAACTATTTACAATATTATGAAACTATTTACTATTATGAAAAAACTTTTAAAAATTTGTCTTATACTGACATTAACTATTAATCTCATAGTAGCATGCTCAGAAACAACTGTTGTAGATAATTGCATAGTCTCGCAAGAAGATCAAACTGGGGTATATGAAATGACTACTAGTGAAGTTGCAGGAAACTGTGGTAATCTAGGAAGTTTACAGGTTAAAATTGATGAAGGAAGTGTTGTAATAGATGAAAGGTTTGGTTGCGAATTGCGAGAGGATGATTGGAATATTAATATATGTGCTACAGAATCTATTTTTTATTGTGACGATGGAGAGTGGATAATGAAACTTAATTGGACTGTAAAAAGCGCAACAGAAGATTCAGAACAGCTATTTGGTGATTTATCAGCAGTCATGCAACGATTTAGCGTAGCTTATTCATGTGAGAGTCAATATAAATTTGAGGCGGTAAGATCTGGAGATCTATAGTATGCAAAAACTATTTGAAAATTGGCGACAATATCTTAATGAATATGGCGCTGCTGGTATGGGCGGCAACATTGCTACAATAGCAGGAGCAGGCAGAGCACCTATGTCTTATGATAATTTACCTAAAACAAGAAACTTTGAATTAGGTGATGATATGGATGTCTCAGTTAAGACAGTCTTATTTTTAAATGACGGCTCAATTATCTTGCTTAAAAGCAGCAACAAAAAAGATAAGAGAGGATTTGACTTACCTGGTGGCCACATGAGACACGGTGAATCAAGAGAGCAAGCTTTAGAGAGAGAAGTTTTTGAAGAAACAGGATTAAAGATTAACCAAATACAAGACTTACATTATAATCATGGTAACAAGAAGTTTTTTTGTGCTCAAGCAGAAAGTGATGATGTTGTATTAAGTGACGAGCATTATGATTATAAAATCATAAAGCCAGAAGAATTGAATATGTGTAAAATGTCAAAACCTTTTCGCAAAGCAATAGAGATAGCCCTGGAATTAAAGCATGGATAACCAGTTAGATAAAATTTTAGATGAAATGTTGGATGATTTTTTTGCTAATGAACAAAAGAAGCTTAATCCAGGCCAAATTAATGCCAATAAACAACGCGGTAAAAACTGGGCTAACGTAAGCGGTGTTTTATTATTGCCTATTCAAAATAATGCTGGCGAACAATTAGGCTCTGGTGGAATTAATTTACAAATTGAATTATTAAAACGAAATGATGAGTCTGATATTAGTGAAGAACAAATAGTAAGTCTACTAAATAAAATAAATGAAAGTTTAATTACCTCAGCCGAACAAGACACTTATTCAAAATTTCGTACCGGTGGCTTTGATTTTAATAAATCAATTAATGGCAGGTTGCCGCCTGGAATATATAGACTATCTCTTAAGGATGAAAAGGTAGCCATACCAGTAGAGGAAAATGAAGAGACCATTGAATTTTTTCTACCAAAAAAAATTCAATTTGAAATTGTTCCTAACAATTATAAAAGTTATAACACCCCAATAGATATTGAAGTTGAAGTTGTTTTAGCACGTGTTGGTGAGGTTGCGCCTGAAGAGGAGGAAGAGATAGCTCCTGAAGATGACCAGCCATCTGAAACAAAAAAAGACATTTATAATATAAGCCTTCTGGACTTAAAAAAACTAATAAAAGAAAAAAAAGCTGATGAATTAAAAGCTTTATATCTTAGTGTGTTTAAACGGGGTGATTGGAGAATTGCCTTAGTTAATTTTAGTTTATTGAGAATTGTTTTTGGCGTCGCGTCTCCTGATGAAAATGTTGGTAAATCGTCAGATGGCTTCAAGAAAATTAAAGACAGGCAAGAAAAAATTATAAAAGATGATCCAGAAATAGCTATAAAAATTGCTGATCTAGAAGAATACATGGATTTTGATTATACTGGGGAAAACAAACTAGACGAATATGGTATATCTTTAAGAGGCTTTGGAGATACAGCAATATCAATAAGAGATTATCAATATAGATATATTAATTTATTTGACTTAATTCAAGATCCTACAAGAAATATTGAAGATTATAAAGAACTAGATAAAGAAATATCTAGAGAACAAGAAAGTGAGGATGGTATTGAGCCTTTAGATCCAGCTGAAAATGATCCTAGGGTGCTTTTAGGTGAAGAACATGATGGGCCGGCAAGCCCTAGGTTACGTATTAAAATAACTGACAGAAATCGCGATCGCGTTCCAGATAATGATCAAGGAGTTATAGCATATGGAGCTAATGACCCTTTAAACATTCGAACAGAAAAATCTTACGATCTTAAAAAATTTATAAAAACTTATTTTCAAACCACACCAATGCAATTTTTTAAGGATATAAAGGAAGATACAACACGTGAAACAGTAGCTATCATTGATAATGAAGTTGTAAAGGGTGGCATTGTAAGAGATAAAAAACTTAATGGAAAACAATTAAAAGCAGGTGATAAGATTGTTGCAGGGGCAAACTTTTGGCCAATCCATGTTGCATTTGCTTTTGAAGAATTTAATCAATTAAATTATAAAAATAATAAATCAGCTAATAAAGACTATGAAGCCATTTTATTATTTAATTCGACAACAAATAGATTAAAAAATAAAGAATTATCTGGCGATAATATACCTTTAGTGCTAAGTGGCATACAAACAATACCAAGTAATATTGTAGACGTACTTGAAAAAAGAATTGCATATTATGGCCTTGAAGGCGGCAGTAAAAAAATAATTAATCCAATAACTGGAAAAACATCGAAAAGTTTTGCATCTTTTAAAGATAAAAAAATAATCAATCCAGTAAATTCTGTTATAGACGCGGTTATATCATATCCAGGCTTTAAAACATCTCAACAATCAAGAGGCTATATTTATCGAGCGCTGGAGAGAATCGATAAATATATTCCTATTGATGGCGTTGATACAAAAACTATAAATTTAAAAGTTAAAACTTTTGATGGTCGTCAAATTTATAAATATGTTTTAAAAAACAACAAAAAAATATATTTTTTGAGCGATAATACAAGAGATAAAAAAATAATAGAATTTATTACAAATAAAGGTATTGATTTAAAAGATTTAGAAACTAGCCCGTTGTATATAAGATTTCCAGTAAATGGCGGTACCTATTTTGTTAATCTACCTCCTGTTCAACTTGGAGATAAAAAAGCACCTATGCCAAGTATCTTTGTAGTGCCTGCTAAGACTAGTGAAGATGACGAACCTAGAAATAATTTTTCTAAAGCTGAAATAATCTTAGCAAAGCGCCTCGGGCTTAATTTAAATAAAGACTTTCGTTTTGATATAAACTCTGGACAAAGTAATTTTCAAAACCATAATTTTTATGATATTGAAGGTGGAGAGCCTGTACAAAAAATTATTCCAAGCAAAAGTTGGTCTGCATATGAATCTGCGCCTGAACGTGAACCTGAGGAAGAAACACCAGAGGAAGTTGAGCCTGAGAAGGCACCCCCAGAGGAAGTTGAGCCTGAAGAACAAACGCCAGAGGAATCTGATGTAGATTTATCTTTGATACCAGAGTCCCATCCCTGCAAGCTACGTGAAGACACAACACCAAACTGTAAAGAAATTGAAGAATACGTCGGTCAAGTAGCTGAAAAATATTCTAATTTAACTCCTAATATAATTTTTAGATTTATGCACACTGAAAGTAGATATAAGCAAACAGCTGTCTCAAGCGTTGGGGCCCTTGGTTTAATGCAGTTAATGCCAGACACTGCAAAAGGTTTAGGTGTCGACCCTAAAGACTGGAAGCAGAATATTGAGGGTGGCGCGAAGATGATATCTAGACTTATAGGACGCTATTTCGGTGTTACAAAATATCCAGAAAGATTAGCGGCCATGGCTTACTTTGCTGGGCCCGGAAATGTTGCTGGTACAATTGCCGATGCCAAACGACTAAAAATAGACCCAATAATTTACAATCAAAATAGAGTCAATGATCCTCCTTTGCAATCGCGGTACAGCGATATTATCAAGACGGACGATCCAGCAAAGAACGATGAGTATCATAATAGAATTTATGAATATGCAGAAGCAGTTTTTGGAAAAATTGGCTCAGCAGAAGCAAAACAAGTAGAGAAAGAAAAACTTCCAAAGCCCACGGGACCAATTTCAGGTAAAATACCTGGTAAGAGAGATTTTGATATTTACCCTCCAAGCTTTAAAGAATATGAAAATATTCTCAAAGAAGATGGCTACACTTCGTTAGATAATTTTTATAAAGAAATTAAAAAATGTTTTAAATTACAATCATTTCTTGTTTTGCATGATGATGATATGGACAGAGTTTTTGGCCCTTCTCATGAAAAAGCTTATAAACTTCTTAAAAAAACCACTGATGAAAATAAATGTGGCCAAGAGATAGATAATCCTGGAAAGTTAAATTTAAAACGCTTTGAAGGATATGGAAAAGTCCAGCCTATCTCACTCAAGTATGATCACAATTATGGCACTAATAAAACGCTTAAATATTTAGAGGGTTTACAAAATTTTGGTGATGGCGAGTGGAGAATTGGTGACTTATCTAGAAAGTGGGGTGGTGATAAAGATTTTTACCCTGATGATAAAATGTTTTTTCATATATCACATAAAACTGGAAACGATGTAGATATCGCAATTCCTTTAAAAACAGGACCAGTGCGACACACACTGGTTACTGCAGAAGAAATAAAAAAACATAATATAACCTCTAAAAAACCAAGCAGGCTTAAAAAACGAGGGTGGGATTATATAGATGCAACTTCAGACACAATCGATTTAGAAAAAAGTGTACAGTTATTAGGTTCATTGATTGCAGCAAAAAGTACAAAAGTATTTTTAGATAAAAATCTAATCTTAGCTTTAAGAAATTATATTAGAGACAATCAAGATAGTATAGCAGATAAAAGAGTAGTGAAGAAGTTTTCTGGAGAGATTAGCAATAATAAATCTAGATTAGGTAGAATGCCACAATTAGTGCACGAGGACGGTCATGCAGACCACTTTCATGTTCGCTTTGCAAGCTCTAGATCTAGCAAGCAAGCTCAAACAACAGAAAAATCTAATTTAAATGAAGTGTTATTGTTTGGTCATAGTCAAAACAATGCTAATTCTATGGGCGGTGCTTTAGAGAGCGCTTTAAAAAGTTCTGGTTTTTCTGTAACAAGAAAAGCTTATCCTGGATCGTCAGATAATCGATTGGCTAGCAGAGATTTAAAAAAAATTCCTAAGAAAAATTATAAAAAAGCTTTTTTGTTTTTAAATGGTAATGTGTATGAAGAAAATGGTAATTTAATGGAGGCCTCAAAATCAACAATCATTAATTATATGACAAATACCTTAAAAATACCAAAAGAAAATTTAACTGTTATTCTTCCACCAGTTAACTTAGACAGTGACCAATCAGTTATAAGACAAAAATTAAGTGAAAGGGCTTTAGCGTTTTTTAGAGGAAGAGGAATAAATACTCAAGATCTTATTATTGCGAACAAAGACAGTTTTTCAGACGATGTGCATGCTAAAAAAGACGCAGCTGAAATAAAAAGTGCAATGCAAAGTTTAGCTGATGGAGCAGCTAACAAATTTCAAAAAGATTTAGTTAAGGCATTAATTGAATGGAATAAAAAAAGGAAAGTTAATCCTGCTTTATTTGGTGAAACTGACCACAATAAAGATCTTATTGAAAAAATTAAAGACTTTCAAAAACAACATAATCTTGGAGTGGATGGTAAGGCCGGGCCGGCAACAATTAAAAAAGCTAAAGAAATTGCTGGTGGTGAAGACGAGGCTGATGATCAACAAGAGCCTACAACTTTATTAGAAAATCAGCCAGAGCATGGATATATTTTAACAGATCTAAAAGAAGAAAAAGTATATTCAAAATATAATGAAAAAATTGGTGAAAAAAGAAGAGTATTTCAAGGCGCCTCCATGAACAAGCCCATTATAGCTTTGATACACAGGATGAAGTATCCTAGGGGAACAAAAGAAGCTTTAGCCAAGGGAGAGATAAGAGGCCTGCTAACATATACTGCTGGTGGCACTCAAGATTCTAACTATGTTAACGCTTTAATATCTGGTGGTTCTAGCGGCATAGTACATCGCGCAGCTAGAGGAAAAACTAAAGAAAAACTCCAAAAAAGACTTAAAAGTATTGGAAAGCTTACTGTAAGTGACACTAAAAATTATCTTAAGAAGCTTGGTCTAGATGAAAACATGAAAGTTAGATACACTGGCAATAAACATTCTCCGAGTCAATATCATAAATTTATGAAATTAATTCATAATGATAGTGAAATAAGTCGATTAGGTATAAAAGAAGAAGTTGAAGAAGTTTTAAATTATATGAAAAGAACAGGAATGAAAGTAACTGCAGATGGCCGCAGCGATGGGGGAGATCGCGAATCAGCTAGATGGCCAAAATATGTCAAAGCACTAAATAAAGCTGGTGTTCCAGTTAAAAAAATGTACGGTAAAGGCGGCTTAGTGAGATCTACTTTTCACTATTCACTTGTTATAGATGATAAATATCTTCTAACAATATATACCAACCGTTTAAATCCTAGTGAAAAAGAAAAACCTTTTTTTAAGTCATATAAAGATGAAGATGGAAAAAGAGTAAGATCAAAAGATCAACATATGAGCTGGTTTGAAGGTAAATTAATAGAAATTTTAAAACCAGTGTATAACAACAAGCAAGAAACAAACGAAGCATTAAGAAAAATATTTGATTTAATTAATGAGGCTATGAGGTAGAAAAATGAGTTGGAGATTAATAAGTTACAACAAAAGATCAGCAAAAAAATATGGATGGCACCCTTCTTGGATCAACCCATATTTAACTAAAATCGATGCGCATTTAATTGATTTAATTAAATTTTTTCAAATGGAACATGGCTTAGAGATGGATGGTAAGGTCGGACCAAACACGTTTCGTAGGCTTCTTTCGGAAAAAGATTTAGAAAAAACTAAAAACTATATTCTTATTAATGGCCAACAAATCTTAATTGATTGGGATGTCAAGCAAGATATAATGCCAACAAATTGTTATAGAATATGGCGCAGAGAAAGAAAGCCGAATATGCTTGTAACTCACTGGGATGCTACAACATCTGCAGAGAAATGTAAACGAGTTTTACAAGCGAGAAAAATATCTACACATTTTTGTATTGATAATGATGGTGTTATATATCAATATGTTGATACTAATAATGTAGCATGGCACGCAAAAGGAGTCAACAATTATTCAATTGGAATCGACTTTTCTAATGCCTATTACACAAAGTATAACAAATGGTATCAAAAAAATGGATTTGGTGAAAGACCAGTTCTTAATAAGAGTAAAGTGCACGGCGTCAAGCTTAAGCCACACTTGGGATATTATAAAGTTCAGATTGAGGCTTATAAAAAATTAATAAACGTTTTATGTAATCATTATAACATTCCTATTCAAACACCGATGCTTAATAATACCCACCCTAAGATTGAAGTTGTTGCTGAGGCAGCAACAGGTAAGTATGAGGGCATCGTATGCCACTATCATCTTACTAGAAATAAAATTGATTGTGCTGGATTAGATCTACCATCTATTATTAATGAGCTGGGCTAATAACCTCTAAACGATGTCCTCTTGCTTGATCTACTAAAGCAAAACGTGTGGCAATTGTTTCGTTAAGCCAAAATATTTCATACCACTTGCTGTTAAGTTTTTTCTTAACAATTCCAATAGGTTTTTCTTCTTGCTTGCTTAAGCCTTTTAAAGTTACAAGATCACCTTCAAAGATATCCAAAACATTTATCTCCATACAACACTAATTATAGCTACGGAGGATATTATTGTAATGTGTAACAACAAATTATACAAGAAATTTTTTATATTTTCTGCTATTTTTTTTATATTAAGTATATTAGTTAATTCTTTTATTGTTTACGCTGCAACCTCTAAACCAATAAAACCTAAAAATAAAATAACAAAAAAAATTAGGCAACAACAGCGTGTAATACTTAATCGTTTAAATAAAATTGAGCAAAAAAATAGGTTAATAAAAATTAATGGCCGCTAATCTAAAAAGAGTTCAAGAAATTGACAAACTTTTAAAGGTGCCTCAGTATAATCGTAAAATTAATTTTGGTAGAAGAGATGCGTCAATTGAGTTTGGTGATAGAAATTCATCTTTAATTATATCAGGATCTAGCTCTGGTGTAGTTGTAAGTGGTAGTGGTTTGTTTGTTGATTCTAACACTGTTGCAGCTGGAACTGCTGCTGACGGCGCTAGTTATCTAGCTTTAGACTCTAATAACAAAATTATAAAAACGACTTCTCTATCACAGATTCCAGATGATACAAAATTATTTTTTGGTACTGATAATGATGCGTATATTGAATATAATGAAAATGGTGATGATTTTCTAACAATATCCGGGTCTGCAAATGGTATAGTTTTATCTGGCTCAACAATTCAAATTGATGGAACCTTAGAAGGAGCATCTCCTTTAAGACTAGGTGGTGAAATTCAATTTGTTTCTACTGGCGATGCAGCTGCTTTTAATTTTGGGCCTAATCAAGAAGCTAAAATTTATTATGAAGATGGCGGTACCGGTACATTAGTTATTTCTGGCTCTTCTGCACATGGAACAGCTATTTCTGGCTCTGCATTAGTTGTTCGCACTACTAGTGGAATTGGTGTGGGTGTTGAAAATTCTGATATAACGCATGCGATAACCTTACCCAATAACAATAATTCTACTGGCCAGATCAAAGCAAATGCATTTGTCTCATATTCATCGCAAAGATATAAGAAAGATATTCAAGTTTTAAATAATCCAATGGATGTACTTAATAAGATCAATGGTGTTTCTTTTAAGTGGAAAGATACTGACCGCCTAGATTATGGCTTTATCGCAGAAGATGTTGGTAAGGTATTACCTAATATTGTTGCATGGGAAAATAATGAAAAAGACGCACAGGGTATGGATTATTTAAAAATAATTTCTTTTTTAGTCGAGGCTGTTAAAAATCAACAAAAAGAAATTGATCAATTAAAACAAAATGTTAAGTATTAGCCTACCTATTGATATAAAAAAATGCCTTGCAGTATAACGTTTTTAAAATGATTTTCACATCCTAGAGTTCTATTTATGATATCTCTCGGTAAAAACCAAGGGATAGCTATGTAAATTTCTAGGAGGAAATAATTTATGAGTACGCAACTATCAGCCGAAGGGCTACAAATTGAGCAACAATCTAGTTCGCCATCTGGCGTCAGCGGATCTGCTCTTCTATACACAAAAGGTAATGTAGTATACATGAACGCCAATAATGGCGGCGAAGTACAACTAACGCCTTTCGATATTGATCAACTTAGCGCGCTTGGAGGCGCTAATCTTCATGAAACTCAAGACCACTTTGTTGTTTCAGATAACGGTACAGAAAAGAAAATTCTTTTTGAAGACGTTGCAAATTCTATTTTTGCAAACGTAAGTGGTGACGCAACTATTGCAGCTAGCGGCTCTTTGACGATTGCTGCTGACGCTGTTCATCAAGGTATGCTTAACGATGACATCATTTCTGGTCAAGCGGAACTGGCTCACGCTGATATCGCTGACGCTGATGAGTTGATGATTTCTGATAACGGAACCATCAAGAGAGTAGGCGTTGATTCTCTTAGAGATCACTTCTTTGGTGTTGTCTCTGGCGATGCTACTGTTGCTGACGGTGGTGCTTTGACGATTGCTGCCAATGCAGTTCAGACTGGAATGGTCCATGATGATGTTGCAACTGAGTTAGCACAGGGCGCAGGCCTTGAGGCTTCAAGCGGCCAAATGTCCGTTTCTGCTGCTCAGACAAGCATTACTTCAATTATTAATGCAAGTTTGGCTAAGATTGGCACTAACGCTTCACAAGAGTACCTTACCTTTGGTACTGCAAACGAAGTCAATACTTTCGTCAACAACACTGAGCGCCTTAGCGTTACAGCTGCTGGTGCTGACGTTACTGGTGATTTAACTGTTTCCGGTGACTTAACTGTTAATGGTGATTTAGTTCAGCAAAACGTTTCTCAGCTTGTAGTTGAAGACACACTTATTGGCTTAGGTTATGGTGCTAGCGCTACTGGTTCTGCTGGCGACCGCGGTCTCGTTATGGGCCTTAATGGTGAAAATGCTGTTGCAATGATTTGGGATGAGTCCGCTTCACAGTTTGCTTTTGCTAGAACAAGCACTGACAATAAAGATACTGCAGCAACAATAGCTGCTTACGCTCCTGTAAAAATGGCTGCAGTTCAAGCAACATCGCTTTCTGGTTCAAGCACATTGAATCTAGATGGTGCGGCACAGTTTAATGGAAATGTCACTGTTAAAGCAGGAGCAACTCTTGACTTAACTGGTGCTAGTTTAACGCTTGATAACGATGAATTATCTGGTGACAAAATTGAAGGCGGTACAATTAATGCAATAACCATTAATACGTTAACGGCTACAGCTGTTAATTCTGCTACTCTTTCTGGTTCAAGCACATTGAATCTAGATGGCGCAGCACAATTTAATGGAAATGTTACTGTTAAAAATGGTCAGTCATTTACATCTAATGCAGTTGATATTAATGGTGGTGCCATTGATGGTACTAACGTTACTGTTGGCTCCGGAAAGACTCTTGATGTTTCTGGAGGTACTTTAACTCTTGCTAACGATCAGATTTCTGGTGATAAGGTTGAAGGTGGTACAATTGCTGCAATTACTATTAACGCGTTAACTGCAGGCACAATCGCCGCTTCCAGCACCGCAGGATTCGCCGGCGGATATGGTTCTAGCGGTGTTAGTATCAACAGCGTTGGTAACTTGCTATCTAACGGTGCGCTCACCGTTGACCTCTCTGCTTCTTTCGGCGGCGGTTACAGCGACGGTGGTTCAGGACTTTCTATTTCCAGTGGTGGCAATCTTGATATGAACGGAACGCTTGCGGTTGGATCCAGCGGCGAAGGCGCTGATGTTGTTTTCTACGGAACTAATGATAATGACAAGTTGTCCTGGGACGCATCTGCCAATAAAGCGCTCTTCACAGATAACAACGTGCTTTACCTTTCCATGGGTGGAGAATCTGGTGATTATGCTATTGACGTAGGCGACGGTACAAATGCGAATGCTGGCAACAGAGGTAAGATTCGTGCAGCTGCATTCGTCACTTACTCCGATAGAAACCTTAAGAAAGACATCGCTCCAATGAGTGATGCTCTTGACAAGGTTATGAAGCTTGATGCTGTTAGCTACAAAATGAAGAATGATAATCGTCAAGAGATTGGCTTTATCGCTCAGGATGTTGCAAAGGTTGTTCCTGAAGTTTGTGCCCTCGACGCCAATGGCGAAGGTCGTGGTATTGACTACTCAAGAATGTCCGCACTTCTTGCTGGTGCTGTGAAATCACAGCAACTTCAGATTGAAGAGCTTAAAACAATTATCACAAAATTGCAGAAGTAATTTGATTAGATAATTTTACCGAGGGGTCAGGGTTTTGCTCTGGCCCCTTTTTGCTATAAAAACTATTTACAGGGGGTTATTATGACTGATCAAATTAATCTGCAAACAATAAAAGACTGGTTTACTTTAATGGTAGCTATTATTGCAACTATTGCTGGTGTTATATTTTGGGTTCAATCTATTAATGATCCAAAATTTGAAAAAATTGAAAAAGAAATTCAAACTTTAAGAAACGATATTACACAAATTCGAATGGACAACAATGAAATTTTAAGAATTGTTGGTCGACTTGAAGGAAAACTAGAATCAAAATAAAATAAACATTTTTTTAATTCAAAATTTTAAAACTATTTATAACAGCTATGATTTTTATGAAGTTAAATGACGTGTTAACAATTCATAACACTTTAAATCGTAAGATTTGGTCTAATTTTAGACTAAAAGATAATATTTTAAACAATCTTCGCACAATTGCTCAAGATTTTTTTAAAGAACTGAAGCTTGACGGTATTGAAATTGATGATATTACGTTTACAGGATCGTTAGCCAACTTCAACTATACATCTTACTCAGATATTGATCTTCACATCTTGGTAGATTTTAATAAAATTGATGAAAATGAAGAACTAGTAAGAGAATATTTTAGTGGAAAAACATCAAATTGGAATAATAAACACAATATTCAAATATTTGGACATGAAGTTGAGATATATGTTCAAAATTCTAGTGAACCTCATCACTCAACAGGCATTTATTCTATAAAAGATGAGAATTGGATTAAAAAACCAAAAAGAAGAAATCCTGAAATTGACCTAGAGATGGTAAAACGCAAGGTCAATTCATTTGTCGACATGATTGAGCGCGCTGAGGACATTTTTGATAACAAAAGATACGTTGATTCGCATCGTGTTGCCAACAAATTAATTAAAAAAATCAAAAACTTCCGTCAATCAGGCTTAGAAGATCGAGGTGAGTACTCATATGAGAATTTAACTTTCAAATATCTTAGAAATAAAGAGCATATGAAGCGACTTTTTGATTTAAGAGACCTTTCATACGATAAAGAGCTTTCTATGGACGGTAATTATCGTAAAAAATTCAAAATATTTATCAATCAAGATGATTTTGAAGGAAAGCCAGGCTTCAATAGGCTTGACGAAGAAGAAAAGTTTCAAAAATTAGTAAAAAGACGTCACAGAAGAGCAAAAAATCGTCTTATAGGTAAGGGATTACAAAAAGCAGGCAAGCCTTACACAAAAAAGCCCTATAGAGGCCGAGGAAAGTCAGCGCCAGTTGGATTTGGAGGAACTTGATGGACAAAATGTTTCAAATTAATGATGTTTCTCAAAAATGTGGCGATGTTGTGCAGCATTCAGAGAAGTTTTTGCCTTTTGCGCAACAAAGAATGGGTTTTAACAAGCCTGTCAGCATCAATTTTTTGTCAGATCCAGAAAATGCTAAAAATCCGCTTGGAAAAACGGCATACTATGACCCTAGCGACATGAAAATTGTTGTTTTTGTTGATAAAAGACATTTAAAAGATATTATGCGTTCTTTGTCGCATGAATTAGTACACCACACGCAAAATTGTCGTGGTGATCTAGAGGGTGATAACTATACTGGTCCTGGTTATGCTCAGAAAGACAAACATATGCGCAAAATGGAGGGTGATGCCTATTTAAAAGGTAACCTTTGTTTTAGGGACTGGGAAGATTCATTAAAAAAGGAGAATTCAGAAATGAACGAAGCAAAATTAAGAAAATACGTTAATAATTTGATTAAAGAGGCGCTTGAAGAAGCAAAATTAGAAAATCCAGATAAAGCAGACTTAAATAAAGATGGCAAATTATCTAGATATGAGAAAGCAAGAGGCAAGGCTATTGAAAAATCTATGGCTGCTGAAGCTAAAGATGTCGATGAGATGAAGTCGGATAACATGGAAGAAACTATTGACGAAGCTAAGGATAAGTGTGCTAAGTGCAAAAAAGAAGGCAAACCTTGTCCAAAAGATTGTCCTGGTAGGGAAAAAATGGAAGAAACTATTGAAGAGGGCGATGATGAAAAAACTGCAGCTGAAAAGGCTGCAGATGCAGCCCGAAAGGCCCTAGATCGAAAAAAAGGGAAGGATGCAGCAAAGAAAGTTTCAGACGAGTTAGACGCTGCAGGCGTTCCTAAAAATGAAAATTGGCACAAAGGAAACAAAGATCAACTTCTCTTTGAGAGATTGATTAAAAAATGGACTAAATAAGGGGTAATTTTTATGGGCGGTGCTGCTGGACATATGGCACATCCATTTGATTGCCGTGAGGTAAGAAATGGCCGTGATTTGATTAATTTTTACATAAAAGCGGTAAATGCAATACCGCTTTATGAAGAAACTGACTTTGACACTGATAGTCACTCTACTTCACTTAAATTAGATGGAGTAAATGCATCTTTTCGTCTTCAACCAGCAAATAACTCTGCTGGTTTTACATTTGTGATGGATAGAGGCTCGAAAAGTATGACTACAGCTCAAGGAAAGCTAGATCGCGCTGGTATTACTCCAGATAATGCATTAGAAAGGTTTAAAAATCCAGATCATGGTATGATTCAGGTCGTAAAACATTTACATCAAATGCTCAATCATGATTTAGAAAAATTAAAGCCTTATGTTGAAGCTTTAGGTATTTTTGATCAAATGGGTCCAGATGGTGTATTTTTTGACGTTGAATATTATACAAATGAAAATCCAGACTTAGGATATAAAAGAATTGGTAATGTTGTTCCCTATAATCAAAATTTTGTTGCAATCCATGGAATGAAAGACTTTTTTACCCAAGAAAAAGTAAGCGCTCGTGGCAAAACCACTTCTAGCAGACAGTCCAGAGGATTTTATTGGAAGACCAATGAAGAAATTAATGATCTTTTAACAAAAAAAGATGAACTATTAGCCCAAGGACAAGATGTTTCAGAAATTGATAAGCTTATTGCTGAGAAAAATAAAGAACTTGGTGCAAAAAAACGTGAACATCAACAAATTCTTGATGATTTTGGAAAAGCACTATCGCAACATGCTAATGAGCTAGACCTAGACTTTAATGTTCACACAAAAATTGGGCTTCAGTTTCAAGAGGGTTTAAGTAGAGAAGGTATTTTAAAAAGAATTGATGAAGCTCTTAATAGAGAGCTAAAAGGCTATCCTTATAAGAAAATTAATGAAAATATGAGTATTGGTCCGACAGTTATCAATGAGCAAACTGGTGAAGTAAGTGGAAGAACTCTAAAAGAACTTCTTCTAGCTGTTAAGCAAAATCCAACTCATGTTGCTTTTTATCCAGATCAAATTAAAAAAACAAATAAGAAAGGCGAATCTAAGCCGGCTACAGGTATGATTTTAGCTAACCCTGAGTGGGTTCAAAAACACAAAAAACCTAAAAATGGTAAACAAAGTCCTTTTGCAAAACAATTTTATGAAGATATTTTTGGTGACGGAGGCGAGCCCACTGGAGTTGGAGCTTTTAACCTAGGAGCAGATGACAAAAGCGGTCAAGCTATCAATGACGCCGTTATAATGTGGGAAGCTGTAAGAGTTATTGGTCAAGTCTTAAAAGAAGCTGTTGTTGCCGATACAGATTTAGGTGTTCCTGTTGGTGAACAAGAAGGTATCGTAATCCAATCTGAAAAAATATGTGATGGAATTGCTTTTAAGTTTACTGGTGATTTTATTACAGGCGGCAAAGCTTCTCCATTTAGAAAAGATGCTCAAGAGCCTCTTATGGAATCTAAATTTAAATATGGTGAAATATTAGAAAGCTATGCTATAGAAGCTGCGCCTGTTACAGAACAGCAAAGAAAACATGTTATTTTAATTCCTGGTGGTTTTAAGCCTCCAACTGGTGGCCATTATTCAATGATCAAACAGTATGAATCAAAATCAGATGTCATTAAAGTTTTAGTTATTACAGGGCCTAAAGCTAGAGAGGGCGTTACGTTACAACAAAGCAAAGCTATATTTGATGTGTATGGAGGCTTTAGTGACAAAGTAGAGTTTATGTCATCAAATGATCCAACACCACTTAAGACATGCTATGAATTAATGGAAAACGATGAATTTGTGTCACAATTTGGTGATGTTGAGTTTTCTATTGGTGCTAGTGATAAAGGTGGTGATCCAAAAAGAATACAAGGATTTGTTTCATATTTTGATCAAAGACCAGAATTATCAAAAGCAAATATATCAGCATATGCGCCCGCAGAAGCCCATGATGTTGCTGGCGCGCCAGCATCTGCTTCTAGAATGAGAAAAGCTTTTAGAGATGGTGACTGGGAAACTTTCAAAAAACTTTTACCAGATGATAACTTTTATGATGATGTTGTGCAGGTAATGAATAAGCAAGTTGGAGGTTCAATGGTGGCCGAAAATTTTCTCCTGGCGTACCCCCCATCTTTTTTGGCTGAAAGAAAATTAACTAAAGCAGAATATAAAAAGAAAGGTGAAATTGCAAAAGCTTTGCCTAAAAGCATGCCAGATAATAAAAAATATGCAATTGCCACCGCCACTGCTAAAAGAGTTGCTGAACAAGAAGGCGAACAGCAGATACAATTATCAAATACTCCTGAAATGCAAGAATTACAAAAAGTTATCTCTAATATTGTAAAAAATCTTAACGCGACCGGTTTAGACAAAGAACAACTAATTAATTTAGTGATGCAATCTGCTAACCAAGTTATTTCTGATGAAGCTGAAGGGATAGCAGAAATGTCTTCTATGGCAGCAGGACACGTACAAGGACCAGCAGGAAAAAAAACAGATGAAGAAGAAACACTTATCAGATGAACAAAAATTAAGATTACTAATTCGCGAAGCGCTTAAAGTAAAGCTTAACAAAAAAAACTCAGAAGAAAGAATGCTACGTCAGGTTATTAGGCATTACATTGTAGAAGCAAAAGAAATTGATGCTGATGGAAATCCAACGCCATATAGTTCAACTGCTTTAGTTGCCTTGGCAGACGGGTTTAATGAGATTCTTAAAACAGTTAAAGATGGTCTTCGTAGTTTGCAAAAGCCTGATGAAAGAGCTTCTTATCGTCTTAACATGCTTGAAAAATTTAAAAACTTTTTTGCTAAAGCCGAGGGGTTTGATGCAAAAAAAGCAGGTGCCCTTGGTGAGAGCGACATCAATGAAGAAGAAAATCTAAAAGTTACTTTAGATTTAGATGATGACGCGCGCGTTATGCCCTCGGATGAGTCTGAAAACGAAAGATTCAAACCAAAAGAAAAAAGTGAAGAAGAAAAAGCAGAAGAAGATTTTGAGGCAGAAAGAGTAAATGACACAGATAATACTGGAGCTATTTGGGCGTTTGATACTTGGAATAATTCTAATATTGAGGCAACTTTGTCAGATAAAAGAAAACTTCTTCCAAGTGATGAATACAAACAAGAATTTAAAGAGTATTGTTTGTATAACATCGATTTATGGATGCTCACTTATGAAAAAGACATTGCAAGAGAAAAAGGCCAAGAAATGGCTTTTACTAATGTAGTTATGCCTAAACCTGCAGGAGCTGAAGTTTCTTCCGCGGCAGTAAGTGGAGATATGGGATTAGGTGAGTTTTCTGGCGGTGGTACATTAGAGGAGTTCTAATGTGGGAAAGCAAGCGAAGCAGATTTAAAAAACCAGATCAAGATTATTATAGTATTGTTAACAAACTTAAATCTGAAAATAAGATTGATGAAAAGTTTGAGATTATGCTTTCTTCTTTAACTTTAGAAGAGATAATTGGCCTACGTTTAGAATTAGCTGCAAAGACTGTTAATTATAAATTATACGGTTTAAATATTTGGCAATCTATACCAGATATAGTTCGCCATGGCATATTAAAATATGTTTATTCTGCAGCTAGAACAAAAGGTGAAATGGCAAGTTTTCTTGGTATTGATAAAAAATCACTAAATCGCTTGTTAAAGAAATATAAAATTACTAATTATTTCAGTAAGGAGTCTCAAAATGAAGATTACTAAAGCTGATTTAAAGCAAATTATTAAAGAAGAATTAACGTTAAACACTGATTTTAAATCAGCGCATTTTAGCAGCTCCGATAAAAAAAATAATATTGTAAAAGCTATTGAAAATGCTCGTATGAAATTAGAAATTGTACGAGGAGAGCTAAGCGCAGAATTAGGTAATCACGCTACTGTAGATAATCTTCTTGAAATAATAATAGATTTGAATAATTTTCTAACTATTGTTGAAAAAATTAATGATGCAGATGAAATGGTAAGACTTATGCATGCTGATTTTATGAGTAAAGCTAAAAAATAAAATAAAATTTTTTAAAATATTCTCTACAATTTAAAGTCTACTAGTTACACATAGAGGTATTAATCCATGGGGTAACTCTATATGCATTTTTGCATCTTGTTACAATCCCATTAGGTATTTTGTATTCACAGATACTTGAGTGGGTTTTGCATAAATATGTTCTTCATGAATTAGGAAAAAAGAAAAACAGTAGATGGTCTTCACATTGGCATACACATCATCGAAGCTGTCGTAAAAATAATAACTACGATAAAGATTATAGTAAAGGTTTTTTTGATCAAACAGTAAGATCAGAAATTCTAGGCTTATTTAGTTTAGGTTTGATACATACTCCTTTGTTTTTTGTTATACCTGTTTTTTATATTACGCTTATTTTGTGTTCACTTAGATATTATTTTCTTCACAGAAAAGCACATTTAGATCCAGAATGGGGTAGAAAATATTTACCATGGCATTATGATCACCATATGGGTAAAAATCAAAATGCTAATTGGGGAGTTACTACTGACTGGGTTGATCGTTTTATGAATACAAGAATTAAGTATTTTAAGTAAACTTTAACTAATTACTTGTATGAAATTAATAATAAAAATTGGTAAGCTCGCTGATAAAATTAAAAGCTTGGTGTGTCCTCCTGCAACACAAGATCTTGCTCTTAATACTAAGAACAGAGATGCCACTTTGAAAAAATATAATTATGGACCTCTAAATGTCGACGAACCTGGCGATTACTGGGCTAAAATTGCAAAGTATTGGAAGACAACTGAAACAGCTGCAAAAAAATCAGTATGCATGAACTGCGTTGCTTTCGACATATCTCCTAGAATGTTAGAGTGTATGCCAGGTGTTACGTCTGATAAGGACGGTGTTTTAGGTTATTGTTGGATGCATCACTTTAAATGTCACTCTGCTCGAGCGTGTCATACGTGGGCTAAAGGAGGTCCAATTGATACTGATAAAGTTTCAGATGAATGGGCAAAGAGGGCAGGCAAAGATTATTTTAAAGAGGACGAAGAAAGAACACCTCGTAAAAAAGGTCAGCACACTGGTTCATCATCACATTCTGATTTATACACAGATGAGGATCCAGAAGGAACAATAAAAGGTTTGGGTTTTAAAGATGCTGAAACAGCT